>Ga0307516_10000045_pt1 | contig 132787 bp, 138 predicted proteins | sample 19_EM_MG_FD_203310 | JGI IMG/M metagenome (GOLD analysis project Ga0307516, IMG submission 203310) | Populus trichocarpa ectomycorrhiza microbial communities from riparian zone in the Pacific Northwest, United States - 19_EM | ecosystem: Host-associated > Plants > Roots > Unclassified... | reverse complement strand
TCCAGGTCGCTCCATACCCCCCGCTTGGCCGCATCGTCCAGGCTGGACCAGGCCGCGATCTCCTCGATCGTGCGCAGGCAGCCCTCGCACCAGCCGGTGCGCGGGCTCATGCGGCACACGTTGATGCACGGGCTGGGCACCACCACCGGCTGGGGCAGGTTCATGAGGACGACGGCCCCCGGCCCCTGCGTGCCGTCTTCTCGGCCACCTTGGCACTGAAGCGCGCCGCATCGACCACCTGGCGCTCGTGCGTGCCCTCGGCAATGCAATCGAACTCGTCGTGCGCCACGGCCCGGAAGCTCACCTTGCGCCCCTGCACCGCTGTCACCTCGGCACGCACCCGCACCGTCATACCGGGCGGCGTGGCGGCCAGGTGGGCGAAGTTCACCTGCGTGCCCACCGACACTTCGCGCGGCCAGTCGAGGTACGGCAACACGGCCCTCAAGGAAACGCCGGGCCGCCCCAAGTTTCCTTGACCCCCTCGGGGGGCGGACGACACAAAGTGTCGTCCTCGGGGCGCTTTCCTGCAACAAGTTTCCAGCAGCGTGACCAAGAGGCCGGTGGCAAACACCGGCGGCATGTCGCGGAACTCCGGGAACTCTGCATACGTTCGCGGCACGGTCTTGTCGGGCGTCACCACGTAGACCAGTTCGGCGCTCGCGCCCAGCGGAATGTCCTTCATGCGGGCTCCTGCTGCGTCACGTCCAGCACCGGCGCACCGGTGAGCCGCTCCAGGTCTTGCGGGGTCAGCCGGAACACGCCGTTGGGGTGGCCGGCGGCCGCCCAGATTTCCTGGAAGCGGAACAGCTCGCGGTCGATCAGGCACAACACCGGCGTGGCATGGCCCACCGGTGCCACGCCGCCGATGCTGAACCCGGTGGCGAGCTTGACGAACGCGGCATCGGCCCGGCCGACGGGGCCCACGCGGGCCGTGACCCGGGACTCATCCACGCGGCGGTCGCCCGAGGCGATCACCAGCACCGCCCGATCGTCTTCCATGCGCCGGAAGATCACGCTCTTGGCGATCTGGCCCACGCTTACGCCCAGGGCCAGCGCGGCCTGCTCCGAGGTGCGCGCCGCCACCTCCAGCCACACCGGCTCGCTGCCATGGCCCCGCTCGGCCAGCACGCGGCAGACCTGGCGGAACCCGGCGGGACGCTCTGGCTGCGGCGGCGCGGCCGTCATGCCTGTACCTCCAGCGCCCGGCCGCGCCTGGCCAGCAGCGCACGCGCCACGCGCGAGGCCGGCGGCTTGCCGATGACCTGGGACATGCAGTCGCCGGCATCCACCAGTTGGTCGAGGTCGATGCCGGTTTCGATGCCCAGCCCATGCAGCAGGTAGACCAGGTCCTCGGTGGCCACGTTGCCGGTGGCGCCGCGCGCATACGGGCAGCCGCCCAGGCCGGCCACGCTGGCATCGAACACGTGCATGCCCATCTCCAGGCAGGCGTAGATGTTGGACAAGGCCTGCCCGTAGGTGTCGTGGAAATGGCCGCTGACTTCGTCGATGGGATAGTGCTTGAGCGCCCGCTCCATGGCCATACGGACCCGTATGGGCGTGCCCGTGCCCAGGGTGTCGGCCACGCCCACGTGCTGCACGCCGATGTCCTTCATCAGGCGCACCACCAGTTCCACACGCTCCGGCGCGATCGGGCCTTCATAGGGGCAATCGAGCGCGCAGGAGATCGCGCCGCGCACCCGCAGGCCCGCCGCCCGCGCGGCCGCCGCCACGGGGGCAAAGCGCTCGATCGACTGCGCGATGCTGCAATTGATGTTCTTCTGGCTGAAGGCCTCGCTGGCGGCGCCGAATACCACCACCTCGTCGGCCCGCGCCGCCAGCGCGGCCTCGAAGCCTCTCAGGTTGGGGGTGAGCACGCTGTATCGCACACCCGTGCGGCGCGTGATGCCGGCCATCACCTCGGCGGCGTCGGCCAATTGCGGTATCCATTTGGCACTGACGAAACTGGTGGTTTCAATCTGGCGCAAACCTGCGGCCTGCAGGCGGTGAACCATCTCGATCTTGGCGTGGGTGGGCACAGGATGCGGTTCGTTCTGCAATCCATCACGCGGGCCTACTTCAACGATCGTGACTTTCTTGGCGAATTCCATGACAAGCCTTCAGGTGCGGTTCGGGTTGCGGACAAGGATCCGAATCTACCCGGGAGCCCTTCCCCCCCGCATGGGGGAAGACATTTTTCCCCAATTCCCTATTCTTTGGGATGTGCCAGGGAGGGTGATTCATTGAGCATTCGTTTGACTCAAAGGAGACACCCGTGGACGCCTCGATTCGTTTTCGCATTGCCACCCGTATTCACCACGCGTTGATCCGCGAGCTGGGTGAAGGCATTGACGTCGTCATGATGCTGGGACGCGAGCCTTACGCGCGCGAGGTGCTGCATGTATGCAATGCCTGCGGCAGCCGTGAGCTGGTGCGTCTGGCCCGGCATTTCCGTGCCGCCACCGAGCAGGAACAGCGCGCCGAGCGCGAAGAAGCCGCCTTGCAGGCCGCGTGGACACGCAGCAACTCGGCGTTCCGCACGACCATGCCGCCGTTCGCCCCGCCGAAGAAGCGCGACCAGACCTTGCGCAACACCCTGCCTGCGCCCTTGCCGGCTGCCACGTTGCCTCGCAGTACCGCCGAAGGCGGTGCCGCCACCGCCACGCTGAGCCTGCGGCCTTGGCTGCAATGGCTGGGGCTGGGCACACACTGAAATGTGGGCACCCGGCATCGGCGTACCGATACCACCCGCCGTGCGGGTCCTCAGCCGCCTTGGGGCGGCCCGGCGCCGGCTGAGCTTGCTCCTGGCTCAGGCTTTCACCACGGCATCCGCCACCGCAAACTCCAGCAGCGATTCCCCCTCTGCCACCTGGTCGCCCACGGCATAGCGCAGTTCGCGCACGGTGCCGTCCGCAGGCGCCGTCAAGGTGTGCTCCATCTTCATCGCCTCCATCACCGCCAACGGCTGGCCGCGCTTGACCGCCTCGCCAGGCTTGACGAGCAAGGCCACCACCCGGCCAGGCATGGGCGCCGTGAGCCGGCCGCCCTCGCCCGCCACGTCGGCGGCATGCGCCAGGGCATCCACTTCCCAGACCTGCGCACTGCCCTGCGGCGCGAAGACCGAGACGCGTTCGCCCTGGGCGTAGACATGCAGGCGATGGCGCCGCGGGCCCCAGCACACGTCGTGCGCCTGGCCGCCCAGCGCCTGCGCCGACCAGGTGTCGCGATGCCCGGCCAGCGTGAGGAAGCGGCCGCCGTCGTGGTGGCGCTCCAGCAGCACGGCATGGCGGGCGCCGGCATGCTCGATCTCGAAGCGGCGCTGCGCACCGCCCTGCAGCCGCCAGCCGTCGCGGCGTGACCAGGGGTCGGCGGTTTCCTGCGCCTGCTCCCGGGCCAGCGTGTGCGCCACCACGCCCGAGGCCGCCAGGTCCAGCGGCAGCGGCGGGGCTTCGAACAAGGCGGCACGCTCACGCTCGATCAGCGCGGTGTCCAGGTCGGCGCTGCTGAATGCCTGCGAACGCACCACGCGGCGCAGGAACTCGGCGTTGGTATGCAAACCGACCAGGTGCGTGTCACCCAGCGCGGCATCGAGCCGGGCCAGCGCCTGGGCCCGATCTTCGCCCCAGACGATGAGCTTGGCGATCATCGAGTCGTAGTGCGGCGAGATCTCGTCGCCCGTGCCGAAGCCGGTGTCCACGCGCGGCAGCCGCTCGTCGCGCACAAAAGACACATGCGCCGGCCAGCGTGCCACGGCCAGGCGGCCTGTGGCGGGCAGAAAGTCGGCGTCCGGGTTCTCGGCACACACGCGAGCCTCGATGGCGTGGCCGCGGATCGTCAGTTGATCCTGTGTCACCGGCAGCGGTTCGCCAGAGGCCACGCGCAACTGCCACTCCACCAGGTCGTGGCCGGTGATGGCCTCGGTCACCGGGTGCTCGACCTGCAGCCGGGTGTTCATCTCCATGAAGTAGAAATTCAGATCCCCCGGCAGATCGCCGGCCGCGTCAGGCTCGGCGATGAACTCCACCGTGCCCGCACCCACGTAGCCCACGGCCTGCGCCGCGGCCACGGCGGCAGCACCCATCTCGGCCCGGCGCGCTGCGCTCAGGCCCGGCGCGGGGGCTTCTTCCAGCACCTTCTGGTGCCGGCGCTGCACGGAACAATCGCGCTCGAAGAGATACACGCAATGGCCATGGGCATCGCCGAAGACCTGGATCTCGATGTGCCGGGGCCGCGTGACGTAGCGCTCCACCAGCACCTTGGCATCGCCGAAGCTGGCCTGCGCCTCGCGCTGGCAGGAGGCCAGCGCGGCCTTGAAGTCCTCGGCCCGCTCGACCCGCCGCATGCCCTTGCCGCCGCCGCCGGCGCTGGCCTTGATGAGCACCGGAAAGCCGATCTGCATCGCCTGGTCGAGCAGGAAACCGGGCTCGTTGTCGTCGCCGTGGTAGCCCGGCACCAGCGGCACGCCGGCCCGCTGCATCAACGCCTTGGCGGCAGACTTGCTGCCCATGGCGGCGATGGCCGAGGCCGGTGGGCCGATGAACACCAGCCCGGCGGCGGCGCATGCCTGGGCGAAGTCTTCGTTCTCCGACAGGAAGCCGTAGCCCGGGTGCACGGCCTGCGCGCCGGTGGCCAGGGCGGCTTCGATGAGGCGGTCGCCGCGCAGGTAGCTGTGGCGCGGCGCGGCGCCGCCGATGTGCCAGGCCTCGTCGCAGGCCTGCACATGGCGGGCCTGCGCGTCGGCATCGGAATACACGGCCACCGTGCGCACGCCCATGCGGCGGGCCGTGGCCGCCACGCGGCAGGCGATCTCGCCACGGTTGGCGATCAGGATCTTCTTGAACATGCAGCCCTCCTTGGGCTTGTCCTTGGGTTTGCGCTTTTGCGTTTGCCTACGACCTGCGGTCGGCCAGCGCCAGGCGCACGGCCAGCGCAATGAACAACACCCCTGTGCAGCGGTTCAACCAGCGTGCCAGGCCGGGCTTGGCGGAAAGCCGCTCGCCCAGACCGCCCGCGCTCCAGGCCAGCGCGGCGTAGGCCACGCTGGTGATGGCCGTGAAGACCCCGCCCATCCACAGCAGTTGCCCGGCCACGGGGCCGGCCGAGGTGTCCACGAACTGCGGCAGGAAGGCGAGGAAGAACAGCATCACCTTGGGGTTGAGCGCGTTGGTGAGCCAGCCCTGCATGAAGCGGCCGCGCAGCGAGGCGGCCGGCATGGCGTTCTGTCCCGCCGCCCGTTCCGCGGCCCGTTCTGGCCCAGGCAAGCCCACCGAGCCCGTGTCACGCAGGGCCCGCACCCCCAGCCACAGCAGGTACAGCACGCCCAGCCACTTGATGAGGTTGAAGGCCGGGGCCGAGGCCGCCACCAGGGCCGAGATGCCCAGCACCGCCCACAAGGTGTGGGTCATGCAGCCGGCGCCCACCCCCAGCGCATAGGCCACGCCTTCGCGCCGGCCGCGCGCCAGGCCCAGGGCCAGCGTATTGAGGCTGTCCGGGCCGGGCGTGGCGATGACCAGCAGCGCCGCGCCCAGGAAGGCCAGGTCGTGGGGCCAGTTCATCGCTCGTTCATCGCCGGTTGGCCGGCAGGGCCAGGGCCTTTGCCAGGGTGCCGGCGTGCAGATGCTCCGAGAGGCGCAGGGGAGCCGGCACGGGCAGCCAGGGCAGCAAGCCCAGCAGCGGCGCCCCGAAACCGGCCAACAGGCGCTCGGTCAGGCTGGCGAGGTTGTTCGCGGCCAGCGGCATGGCGGGGTCGATGGGGTTGGCGATCCAGCCGGCCAGCCGCAGGCCGCGCGCGCGCACCGCCTCGGCCGTGAGCAAGGCGTGGCTCAGGCAGCCCAGCCGCAAGCCCACCACCAGCACCACCGGCAGGCCCAGATCCACCGCCAGGTCGGCGCTGTCCCAGTCGTCGCCCAGCGGCACGCGGAAACCGCCCACGCCTTCGACCACCAGCAGCTCGGCGCGCTGGGCCAGCGTGCGGGCGGCCGCGAGCAAGGCGGCGCGTGGGATGGCCACGCCCTCGATGCGCGCGGCCAGGTGCGGCGCGCACGCGGTGCGCAACTGGCAGGGGCCCACCTCGGCGTCGCTGACCGGCACGTTGCTGGCGCGACGCAGGGCTTGCACGTCGTCGTTGACGCAGCCTTCTTCGCCCAGTTCGGAGCCGGCCGCCACCGGCTTGAGGCCGGCCACGCGCCAGCCCTGCGCGGCCAGGGCGTGCAGCAAGGCGGCACTGGCCTGCGTCTTGCCGACGCCGGTGTCGGTGCCGGTGACGAAGCAGCCACGCAGCGCGGGGTGCCGGGCCGACGAGAAAAGGCTCATGCCACTCCATCCCTGGCACAGCGCCCCAGCGCCGCGATGAGCCGGTCGACCTGCTCCGCCGTGTGCGCCGCGCTGAGCGTGATGCGCAGGCGCGCGCTGCCTTCGGCCACGGTGGGCGGGCGGATGGCCGGCACCCACAGGCCCTGGGCCTCCAGCGCCGCGGCCAGCGCCAGGGCGCTGGCGTTGTCGCCCACGATCAGCGGCTGCACCGCGGTCCACGACGGCGCCAGGCGCCAGCGGCTTGTGCCGAGCGCGGCCGGCAGGTGCGTGCGCACCTGCTCGATCAGCGCCTGCAGGTGGCTGCGGCGCCGGTCGCCTTCGGGGCCGGCCATCAAGGCCAGGCTGGCCAGCAGCGCATGCGCCAGCGCCGGCGGCGCGGCGGTGGTGAAAATGTAGGGCCGCGCCGTCTGCAGCATCCACTCGATGACGGTGGCATGCGCGGCCACGAAGGCGCCCGCCACGCCGGCCGCCTTGCCCAGCGTGCCCATGTAGATGAGGCGTTCGCTGCGCAGGCCGAAGTGCGCCAGGCTGCCGCGGCCTTGCGGGCCCAGCACGCCGAAGCCGTGCGCGTCGTCGATCATCAGCCAGGCATCGTGGCGCTCGGCCACCGCCAGCAGCTCGGGCAGCGGCGCGATGTCGCCATCCATGCTGAACACCGCGTCGGTGACGATGAGCTTGAGCGCCGAAGTGCAGGCCGCCAACTGGCGCTCCAGCGCGGCCACGTCGGCATGCGGATAGCGCAGCACCTGCGCGCGCGACAGGCGCGCCCCGTCGATCAGCGAGGCATGGTTCAGCGTCTCCGAGAAGATCGTCGCGGTGCACTCGGAGCCGATGCGGCCCAATGCCCCCAGCACCGCCAGGTTGGCCATGTAGCCGGTGCTGAACGACAGCACACGGGCCTGCGGGATGCTGGGCGCCAGCCAGCGCGCCAGTTCGTCCTCCAGCGCCACATGCGCGCGGCCATGGCCGTTGATCAGGTGCGAGGCGCCGCTGCCGGTGCCATGCAGCACCGCGCCTTCGGCCAGCGCCGCGGCCAGGGCCGGGTGATTGGCGAGGCCCAGGTAGTCGTTGCTGCAGAAGGCGAGCAGCTCGCACGGCTCGTCCACGCCTTCGTGCGAGACGGTCTGCAGCGGCGCACAGGGGCTCTCGGCCACGCGGCGGCGGCGCTTCAGGGACAGGGCCTCGCGCGCGGCCAGTTGGCGCTCCAGGAGATCAAGCAGCATGGGGGGGGCTCACGGCATCCAGGGTGGCCAGGGTGCGCTGGCCGAGCCAGGCGGCCAGGTCAGCATCAAACGCGTAGGGAGGCATGAGGTACACGGTGTGCCCGATCGGGCGGATCAGCAGGCCTTGTTCACGGCCCGCAAGGTGAAAACGTTCGGCGAAGCGGGCCCCGGCGGGTGCCTCGCGCACGTCGAAGGCCCAGATCATGCCTTGCCGGCGCAGGTGCTCCACGCGCGGGTCATCGGCCAGCGGCGCCAGGGCCTGCGACAGCGCGGCGGCGCGCTCGCGGTTCTGCGCCAGCACGGGCTCGTCCTCGAAGCGCTGCAAGGTGGCCACGGCGGCACGGCAGGCCAGCGGGTTGCCAGTGTAGGAGTGCGAGTGCAGGAAGCCGCGCGCCACGTCGTCGTCCAGGAAGCTCTGGTAGATGGCGTCGCGCGACAGCACCAGCGACAGCGGCAGGTAGCCGCCGCTCAAGCCCTTGGACAGGCAGATGAAGTCGGGCCACGGCACCGGCTCGCCGGGCAGCGCGGCCTGCTCGAAAGCGAAGAAGCTGCCGGTGCGCCCGCAGCCCACGGCGATCTCGTCAGCGATCAGGTGCACGCCGTACTCGCTGCACAGGGCGCGCACTTCGCGCAGGTAGCTGGCGTCGTGCATGGCCATGCCGGCGGCACACTGCACCAACGGCTCGACGATCAGCGCGGCAATCTGCGCGTGGCGCTGGTCGAACAGCGCGCGCAAGGCCGCCGCGGCCCGCTGCGCCACGTCGGCGGGTGTCTCGCCGGGGTGGGCCTGGCGCGCGTCGGGGGACATCACCACGTGGGCACGCATCAGCAGCGGGTCGTAGGTGTCGCGGAACAAGGCCACGTCGGTGACACTCAGCGCCCCCAGAGTCTCGCCGTGGTAGCCATGGCGCAGGCAGACGAACTCGCGCTTGGTGTCGCGGCCCTGGTTGCGCCAGCTGTGGAAGCTCATCTTCAGCGCGATCTCCACTGCGGAGGCGCCGTCGCTGGCGAAGAAGCTGTGGCCCAGCACGCCGCCGGTGAGAGCCGACAGGCGCTCGGCCAGCTCCACCGCCGGGGCGTGCGTGCAGCCGGCCAGCATCACGTGTTCGAGCCGGTCGAGCTGGTCCTTCAAGGCGGCGTTGATCACCGGGTCGGCATGGCCGAACAGGTTGACCCACCAGGAGCTGATGGCGTCGAAGTAGCGCCGGCCTTCGTAGTCCTCCAGCCAGGGACCGCTGCCACGGGCGATGGGCAGGGGCGGCAAGGCGGCGGCCCGCTGCATCTGCGTGCAGGGGTGCCACACGTGGCGCAGGCTGCGCTGCTGCCACAGGTCATTGGCTTTGGCATTGCTGCCGGCCTCCTCCACGACGGTCGTCATGCCTGCGTGTCTCCGTCGGCCGCCAGCCAGGCCGCGGGCCGCTTGCCCAGGAAGGCCTGCACACCTTCGCGGCCTTCGTCGGACGCGCGAATATCTGCGATGCGCCGCGCGGTGTCGGCGCGGAGCTCGGGTGTGATCGGCCGGCCGGCCAGGTCTTGCACCAGCGCCTTGCAGGCTTTCACCGCGGCCGGGCCGTTGGTGATGATGGCGCCGATGATCGCGCTCATGCGCGTGTCGATCTGCTCGGGGCGGGTCAGCTCATGCACCATCCCCAGCCGGTGCGCCTCGGCCGCGCTGAAGCGCTCGGCCGTGACGAAGTAGCGCCGGGCCGCCTGCTCGCCCAGCGAGCGGATCACGTACGGCCCGATGGTGGCAGGCAGCAAGCCCAGCTTGGCCTCGCTGAGGCAGAAGTGCGCCTCCTCGCTGGCCACGATGATGTCGCAGGCCGCCGCCAGCCCCACGCCGCCCGCATAGCAGTCGCCATGGATGCGGGCCAGCACCGGCACCGGGCACTGGTAGACGGCCCACAGCATGTCGGCCAGCCGCTGTGCGTCGGCGCGGTTCTCTTCCCAGCTGTTGCTGGCCATGTCGCGCATCCAGGACAGGTCGGCCCCGGCGCAGAACGCCTTGCCATGCCCGCCCAGCAGGATGACCCGCACGCGCGGGTCGGCACCCAGCTCGGTGAAGGTCTGCGTCAGTTCCTCGATCACCGCCGCGTTGAACGCATTGCGCAGCTCAGGCCGGTTGAGGAAGACGCCTGCCACGGCGCCATCGCGGGCGACTTCGATCGTGCCCATCACGCGTCCATGGGTGACGTGGGGGAGGCAGCCGAGGGTGCCGCCGTGGCCACGCGAAGGCCCAGCCGGCCCAGCAGCGCGCGGTCGCGTTCGGCCTGCGGGTTGGACGTGGTGAGCAGTCGGTCGCCATAGAAGATGGAGTTGGCTCCGGCAAAGAAGCACAGCGCCTGCAAGGCCTCATCCATCTGCTCGCGCCCGGCCGACAGCCGCACCATGGAGCGCGGCATGGTCACGCGCGCCACAGCAATGGTGCGCACGAACTCGAACGGGTCGAGGGGCGGCGTGCCTTCCAGCGGCGTGCCGGGCACTTGCACCAGGTTGTTGATGGGCACCGATTCCGGTGCCGGGTCCAGCGAGGCCAGTTGCGCGATCAGCCCGGCCCGGTCGGCCCGCGACTCGCCCATGCCCACGATGCCGCCGCAGCACACCGAGATGCCGGCCGAGCGCACGTGCGCCAAGGTGTCGAGCCGGTCCTGGTAATCGCGCGTGCCGATGATGTGGCCGTAGAACTCGGGCGAGGTGTCGAGGTTGTGGTTGTAGTAGTCGAGCCCGGCGTCCTTCAACTGCGCGGCCTGGTGCGACTCCAGCATGCCCAGCGTGACGCAGGTCTCCAGGCCCAGCGCCTTGACGCCGCTGACCATGGCACCCACGGCCTCCAGGTCGCGGTCTTTGGGGGAGCGCCAGGCCGCGCCCATGCAAAAGCGCGTGGCGCCCTGCTCTTGCGCAGCGCGGGCCGCAGCCAGCACCTCGTCCACGGCCATCAGCTTGTTGGCGGGCAGGCCCACGTCGTGGTGGGCGGATTGCGGGCAGTACGCGCAGTCTTCCGGGCAGCCGCCAGTCTTGATGGACAAGAGCGTGGAGAGCTGCACCTCGTTGGCATCGAAGTGCTGGCGGTGCGTCTGGTGGGCGCGGAACAGCAGGTCGTTGAAGGGCAGCTCGTAGAGGGCCTGGACCTGGGCGGGGGTCCAGGTGGGGCTTGCACCATGGGACTCGGAGAGTGCTACGCGCAGGCTGCGGGGCAGCGCCACGGGTCTTTCGGCGGATTGAACTTCGCGTGTCATGGAACGGGTCTCTCTTTCGAATGTCGTCGCGGCTTCTTCAGGGCGCAAAGCGTACCTCACGCCGCCCCAGGGGCAGGAACCGCATCAGGCGTCACCATGCCAGGGCTTCCGGGACGGCTGCCAACAGCCGTTCCACCTCCGGCAGGGATTTCCGCTGCCGCTTCATCTGTTCCCAGACGCCTCGATACCGCTCAGCACGAAAGTCCGCCACGAACGAACGCCTCTGGTCAGCGGACCATTGATCAGCGTTGCTCGCAAACCGCTCAAGGCGCGACACGAACCCGGAATACGCCGCCTGGCGGCCGCGCACCAAGTCATCGCGTTGATTCAGGCCGAGCACCTCCAGCGTGTAGTTCACGCGGAGCTTGGCCGCATCTTCGGCGGTCAGCGCGGGCAGGTACCAAAACGACATGAAATCGAGCCAGAGCAGATCAACCGGATTCTCGACTCTGGGGTCAATCAATGCGGCCACGCCGCGCCTGGGCCTGCGCACAGGGTCGCCCCGCTTGCGAGTCACATCCTGCAGCCTCGGTGGTGCAGCACGCGTCTGGACCAGGATGGCGAACCGGTTGTTCTTTGGGCCATTGCAGGGACCACACGCAAACACGTAGTTCTCCCAGGCAAAGGCTTGCTCCGGATAGAGATCTTTGGGTCGAATGTGCTCAATCTCGTCCGCCAGGGAGTCTTCGCAATACACGCAACGCGCGTTGCCGGAACACATCGCCCTCAGCCTGGTACGCACGCGGCCGAACAGCGCCCTGGGTTTGGCTGCGAAACTCTGCTTGGCTGCGGCGATTTTCTGGGCGTAGGTGCCGGCCTCATTGACCCGCTGCTGTCGCCTGCGCAGCGCCTCTTGGTCGGAAGCAGACAGGGCCACACGCGGCAACGGGGTCATCGCCCACGCCCCGGCAAGACCCCCTCCAACTCCTTGCGCAAGGCTTCTTGCTCCAGTCGCGCAGGCTCCTTGAGCTTGCCTGCCTGTGCCAACTGGTTCAACTCGGCGAACCGCCGCATCTTGGCCAGAGCCACGTCAGAGCGGCCCGGTATGCCGCCAAAGGCTTCGCTGTTCAGCGCATGAAGCACGTCGCCGTAGAGCACCCGTTGGAGTTGTTCGCCTTCGATGCGTTGGATGCCCACGGCCTCGCCGGGGGCTGCCAGCTTCCAGACGGAACCCTTGACCGCTGCCTGGCAAATCAGTGGCGAATGCGTGGTGACGATGAACTGCACGTTGGGGAACATGCGGGTCAGACAAGGGCCAATGTCGCGCTGCCAGGCGGGGTGCAGGTGCACGTCGACTTCATCGATCATGACCACACCGGGCGCATCGACCTGAGTGGCCGCCTTGTTGAATATGCGTTTGCCGTTGAAGGCATCGCTCATCAGACGGATCACCTCGAACGTCAATGACAAGACTGCGTGGTATCCCGCGCTGAGTTCGCGCAGAGGCAGTTCCACGCCGTTTCCGTCCTTGAACGTCACCCCGTCTGAGTCGATGTCGACCAGTTGTACTCCATAGGGCAGGAAGTCCGGTTGGTTGATGAACGACTTGACGTCCGTCAGGAATTCGCTCGCCAATGCAGATTGTTTGCCGGAAGACTTGCCTTGCCTTTCCTTGGCGTCCAACACCCGAAATCGAAGGCTCTTCAGCCACTCGACGGTGTCGCCCAATGCCACGTCATCGTCAAAGAGGGTCAAGTGCTGGGCCAAACGGGGGAAGCTCCGGGCAATGCTTTGGGGTATCTCAGAGCGACCAAAGAGTCGACGCATAGGCCCAAAACTCGCAGAGAACCAACCGCTAGCAGGCCATTTCACCGGCTCACCGATGCTCCATGCCCCGGAGTCACTGGGCGCAAGCTGCACCTCAATCAAGCCCCGGAATTTGCCATCATCAGCAAAGACCGGGTCCCAGGTTGTCGCCCCGCTGACCTGCAGCGCCACGGATGCAGCCGCACGCCGTTGGCCCTCCGTGTCACGGCGAACCAAGCCGGGTAGATCCGGCCGTGCAGCAAGAAATTCCTGGGGGCCGATCAACGCCATGGCAATGGCTTGCAGGACCGACGACTTCCCGGAGCCGTTGGTGCCTAGCAGCACATGCCACCCCGCCCCCTCGTCCGCGCCGATCTCCCATTCGAGCTCCTCGAACGAGCGAAAGTCAGTCAGCGTGACGTTCTTGAGATGCATATCCTCGATCCTTCATATCCTCAGTGCCGTCAGCCCACGCCAACCTGCCACGCAAAGCCAGGATGCGGTGAAGTGTCGCCCGGCGGACCAACAACTTGAGGCCAGCTTCCACAGCTTCCTCTGTGGTTGCAAAAGACCCAGCCCGCAGCGCCGCTCCCAGCACTTCGTCATCAATGATGAGGTTCATCCGCATGGCGTACCCGTGCAATCCTGCATTCACATCCGGAACACGCCAAAGCGCGTCTCCGGGATCGGCGCATTCAGGCTGGCCGACAAGCCCAGCGCCAGCACGCGCCGCGTGTCCGCCGGGTCGATCACGCCGTCGTCCCACAACCGGGCACTGGCGTAGTACGGGTGGCCCTGGTCTTCGTACTGCCGGCGGATCGGCGCCTTGAAGGCTTCTTCTTCCTCGGCGCTCCAGCGCGCACCCTTGGCCTCGATGCCGTCGCGCTTCACCGTGGCCAGTACGCTGGCGGCCTGGTCGCCACCCATCACACTGATGCGCGCGTTGGGCCACATCCACAGGAAGCGCGGCGAGTAGGCCCGGCCGCACATGCCGTAGTTGCCGGCGCCGAAGCTGCCGCCGATGATGACGGTGAACTTGGGCACCGCCGCGCAGGCCACCGCGGTGACCATCTTGGCACCGGCCCGTGCAATGCCTTCGTTCTCGACCTTGCGGCCCACCATGAAGCCGGTGATGTTCTGCAAGAAGACCAGCGGCACGCGGCGCTGGCAGCACAGCTCGATGAAATGCGCGCCCTTGTTGGCGCTCTCGGAGAACAGGATGCCGTTGTTGGCGACGATGCCCACCGGCATGCCCTCGATGTGCGCGAAGCCGGTCACCAGCGTCGAGCCGTAGCGGGCCTTGAACTCGTCGAACTCGCTGCCGTCCACGATGCGGGCGATGATCTCGCGCACGTCGAAAGGCTTGCGTGTGTCGGTGGGCACGATGCCCAGCAGCTCGTGCGGGTCCAGCTGGGGCGGGCGTGGCGCCAGGCAGGCCAGCTCGGGCGCCTTGCGCCAGTTGAGCGTGGCCACGATCTCGCGCGCCAGCGCCAGCGCATGCGTGTCGTTCTCGGCCAGGTGGTCGGCCACACCTGAGAGGCGCGTGTGCACGTCGCCGCCGCCCAGGTCTTCGGCGCTGACCACTTCGCCTGTTGCGGCCTTCACCAGCGGCGGCCCGCCCAGAAAGATGGTGCCCTGGTTCTTGACGATGATGGTCTCGTCGCTCATGGCGGGCACGTAGGCGCCGCCCGCGGTGCAGGAGCCCATCACCACCGCGATCTGCGGGATGCCTTGCGCGCTGAGCTGGGCCTGGTTGTAGAAGATGCGGCCGAAGTGGTCGCGGTCGGGGAACACCTCGTCCTGGTTGGGCAGGTTGGCGCCACCCGAATCCACCAGGTAGATGCAGGGCAGGCGGTTCTGCTGCGCGATCTCCTGCGCACGCAGGTGCTTCTTCACCGTGAGCGGGTAGTAGGTGCCGCCCTTCACGGTGGCGTCGTTGCACACCACCATGCACTCCACGCCGAACACGCGGCCGATGCCGGCAATGAGCCCGGCACAGGGGGCGTCGTTGCCATAGAGGTTGAGTGCCGCCAGCGGGGCGATCTCCAGGAACGGCGTGTCGGGGTCCAGCAGGCGCTCCACGCGCTCGCGCGGCGGCAGCTTGCCGCGCGCCAGGTGCTTGGCCAGCGCCGCCTCGCCACCGCCCTGGGCCGCGGTGGCCAGCTTGGCGTTCAGGTCTTCGACCAACCCGCGCATGGCCTCTATGCTGGCCTGGAACTCTTCGGAGCGGGGGTTGAGCTTGGAGACGAGAAGGGGCATCGGGCGTCCTGGCAGTGTGGCGGCATGGCAATTGCGCTCCGGGCGCGTGTCAAAGGCGCAGCCAGTCGGGGCGCAGGGTGCGGCGATTGTAGGGAGCGGCCCGCATCAGCCGCGCCTGCGGGGCGGCACGCCGAACTCCGCATCGCTGGCGCTGAACATCGGCCCCGCCGGCGCACGGTGCCCCTGTGGGGGCGGCATCTTGACCACCAGCGTGCCGGCAATGAAGTCGGCGCCGGATTGGCGCCAGGGCGTGACCGCGATCAAAGTCAACTCCATGCCTGTGGGCAGGATCCAGCACCACCGGATGTCAAAATCCATCACCACCCCCGCCACCATCACCGCAGCAAGCCGGATCACCGGCCGCGCCACCGATTGCGCGGTGGACACCACGCCGCCATTGCGGACCGAGACCACGGCAATCCCGGCCACCGTGCGCCCGATGCTGAGGTGCGGCCGCAGCGTGCCTGACGACTGATACACCACGTAGGCGACCGGCGCGAGAACCGCGATCGACAGCGACGACATCCCCAACTGCTCCGTCGCGCAATACAGCACCACAATCGCGGCAAGCAGCAGCAAAGTGTCAATGGCGCAGGCGCAGAGCCTGCGCTCCCAGGAAGCGAGGTGGGGACGGGCAGCAGGCATGGGGGTGGGTCAGCTTGGCAGGCCGGTGCTATCCCAGCCGGCAGTGGGGGGACAGGGTGGCATCACTCGTTCTTTGTCATTGCGCAGCCTCGTCGCACGACAGCAGTTCGTGATGCTCGCTGCGAATCTGCCCGGCGGTGCGAGTACACCAGGTCGATGCCTCGAAGATGGACTGAAATCATTCCCCGCTATTCATTCCACGCGGCCTCGGCCATCTCGCCCGCCTCCAGTGGCGCACTGGCCGGCGTGACCCTCTTCCACTCCGGCGGCGACGGCGCCACCCGCTTGGTCCTGGCACCGCCCCATAGCGCCACGTTCAGCGCAAACACCACCGGCCCCTTGCTGGCCTCGAACGGCTTGACTGCCTGGACGCTGTCGATGATCTGCTTCCTGATCTCCAGGTCCAGCAGGGCATCGAAGTCGAGCCAGACCTTGGACTTCAGGCCCGGCCGGACGGCCACCACGATGAAGCCCCCGAGGGACTGCCGGGCCTTGCTGGCCATCACCGCGTGGCGGGCGGCCACCTCAACCGCCCGGATGTACTCCGCCATCACATCGACGCTGGGCACCCGCTCCGCAAGGGTGGAGCCGGGCTGCAGCAGCACCACGTTGAAGTTGACGAGGGGCTCCGCGGCGCGTGCGCCAGGGGTGGCGGCAAAAAGAAGCAACGAGAGAAGAAGCCAGCGCATTGCCGCATTTTGCCGGCCTGCGAGGCGAAAGCCGGAAAAAAGCTCACGGACTGCGGGTCGTTCGATCAGCCCGCATCGCGGGTCGGCAACTCAAGCACGAACTCGGCGCCGCCCTCCGGCGCGGTGCCGGCGGTAAGCGTGCCGCCGTGCTGCTCGACGATGCCGTAGCTGATGGACAGTCCGAGCCCGGTGCCCTTGCCCACCGGCTTGGTGGTGAAGAACGGGTCGAACAGGCGCGACAAGTGCTCGGGTGCGATGCCGGGCCCGTTGTCTCGCAGGCGCAGGCGCAGGCGGCCGAGCCCGGCAGGCTGCCTCGTGATCCACAGCGCCGGCGCGTCGGGGTGGCGCAGCAACGCGGCGTCGTAGGCGTTCTGCACCAGGTTCATCACGACCTGCAGCAACTGGCCCGCCGAACCCATGACGCTGACCGGCTCGCCCGGCAGCCAGTGCACCTCGAACGACGGTGCGGTGCCCTTGCGCACCCAGTGGATCGCACGCTCGATCACGCCGTTCAGTTCCACCGGTGCGCGCTCCTCGCGGTCCATCGCCGAAAAGCGCTTGAGGCCCTGCACGATGTCGGCGGTGCGCTGCGCGCCTTCGAGCGTGCCTTCCATCAGCGACGGCAGGTCGTCGAGCAGGCGGTCGATGCGCAGCTTCACGCGCAGCCGCGCCTGCTCGTCCTGCGGCGCATGGGCGTGGATCGCGCCGAGGTACTCGCGCAGCCGGCCGGTGTAGCGCTGCAGCGCGTGCACGTTGCCGAGCACGAAGCTGATCGGGTTGTTCAGCTCGTGCGCGACGCCGGCCACAAGCCGGCCGAGCGAGGCCATCTTCTCCGAGTGCAGCAGCTGCTGCTGCGTGCGCTTGAGCGCCTCGTGCGCCTCGCGCAGCTGGTGGTAGGCGCGCTTGAGCTCGCCGAGCGGCCGGCCCACCAGCACGTGGCCGACGCGCCGGCCCGCGCTGCCGAAGCGCGGTGTGACGTTCAGGTCCACCGGCAGCGGCTGGCCCTGCGCGTCGCGCAGATCGATCTCGACCGTCGCGCCGGTGCGCAGCAGCCTGGCCATCGCCTCGTGCAGCCGGCGCGCGCTGGCGTCGCCGGCGATCAGCTCGCGCAGCGGCGTGCCGCGCAGCTGGGCTTCGTCGCGGCCGACCAGCTCGCACAGTGCCGCGTTGGTTTCCTCGATGCGGCCGGCCTCGTCGCAGGCGAGCAGCACGTCGCTCATCGCGGTGAGCAGGCTGAAGATGAACTGCTGCGACTGCTCGAGCTGCGTGTTCTTCTCCTCGAGCGCGATCTCGTCCTGCACGAGCTGCGAGTACACCTCGTCCATCTTGTGGATCACGTCCAGCCAGGTCGAGTCGTCGACGCCCTCGACCTGGCTTTTGCCGCGTGCGGCCAGCTCAGCGGGATCGGGCAGCGGACGCGGGCGTGGCGGCATCTTTTTCGTCAGCCTCTCAGCACGCTCAGTGCACCGTGCAGACCATGCACGGGTCGAACGACCGCACGATGTGCTGCACCGCCACCGGCGTGGTTTCCCCTTCACGCACCGGCGCGCCGACCAGCGCGGCCTCCAGCGCGCCGGGCGTGCCGGCCGCGTCGCGCGGCGAGAAGTTCCAGCTCGTGGGCGCGACGATCTGGTAGTGCGCGATCCGCCCGCCCTGCACACGCACCCAGTGGCCAAGCGCGCCGCGTGCCGCCTCGGTCAGGCCCACGCCTTCGGCCTCGTCGGGCAACGTGTCGGCCGCGAAGAACGGCTCGCGCGGCACGAGCGCGGCGAGCCATTGCTCGCACATCGGCAGCACGCGAGCGATCTCAAGCAGCCGCGCGAGCACGCGTGTCGCCACGTTCATTCCGCCGCGCGCAACCACGGCGCGGATCAACGGGTGGCCGTCGGCAAGCTGGCGAGCCACCGCGCCGGTCTCGACGACGCGGCCGCCGAGGCGCGGCGCCTTGTTCCAGGTGTAGGCGCCGGGCTTGTCGGCATCGGGGCGCGTCAAGCCGTCGCGCGGGTGCAGCGCCACCGCCGGGCCGGGGGCGAGCCAGGCGTGTGTGGCGTCCTCGGTGATCATGTCGATGTCGAGCACGTCCAGGCGCTGCGTCGCGGTGTCCCACACGCCGCCGCCAAAGGCCGGGCGGCCGTCGGGCTGGCGGAACGCGCCATGGCTGATGGCCATGCCGGGCCCCACGCCAAGCCGGTCGAGCCCGGTGTCGGCGGCGATGGTCAGGAACAGGCGCAGGTCGCCGCGCTGCGGGTCGGCAGCGTGCCAGGCCTGCAGCGCGGCCTCGCCGTCGAGGGCGGCGACCTCCTCAAGCGGCGCGGCAAACAGCACCTGCTCAGCGAACGCGCGGAACTCGCGCACCTTCGCGAGCAGCCGGATGCGCTCGGAGGCTTCGACCGCGCGCGCACTGCCGCCCGGCTGCACGCTGCCGGTGTGCGGCCACTTGCCGCCCAGCGTGCCCATCAACTCCAACCAGCGCTGGCGCGCTGCAGTCGCGCGGCGCACGTGCTCGCCGGACAGCGCGGTGAAGCGCCGCGTCGCCTCGGCGAACCATGGCCGGCCGGCATAGACCGGCCGCGTGAAGTCGGGCATGAAGAACAGGTAGAAGTGCGTCAGGTGGTCGGCGAGGTTCTCGCACGCGAGCATCAGGTTGATCGCATGCACGCCGTTCGGCGGCATGCCGGCGCCGGCCGCGTCGGCCAGCGCGCGCGCCGCGGCCACCGACTGCGACACCGAGCAGATGCCGCAGATGCGCGGCACGATCACGAGCGCATCGCGCGGCGCGCGGCCGGTCAGCATGGTCTCGAAGCCGCGGTACATCGGCGCCACCACGCGCGCCTCGCGCACCGCGCCCTCGGCGATCTCAAGCCGCACCTCGAGGTCACCCTCGACGCGGTTGAACGGGCCGACGACGAGACGGGTCATCGGACCGCGCCCACGAGGGCCGGCGAGCGAAGCGAATTCGTGAACTTCATTTCAATCGTGTCTTGCGCACAGCCGGTGCCACGACGATATGGTCCGCCGTCGCGTTGCTCTTCACGCGCTTGGGCGTGGCGCTCTTCGACAGCGAGGCGAGCGCCACGAACCAGGCCTTGGGCATGTCGGTGGGCAGCCCGATCGGGATGCCGGCGAGCTTGGGCGTCGCATCGAATGGATGCCCCGGGTCCTGAAAGCCCGGTTCGGTGCAACTGATGCAGGCGTAGCCGCCGCGCGTGCACGAGCCCTCGCCGTTCCACAGCCGGGTGTTGCAGTCGGCGTGCGCCTGTGTGCCCTTGCAGCCCAGGTGCTCCATCATGCAACCCAGGTCGCTGGGCTTCTCGGCGCTGGCCTTGAACTCGTAGTACTCGTTGCGCGTGCAGCCGTGGTGCACCAGTTGATCGGCGTAGAAGCGCGGCCGGCCCAGCGGGTCCAGGTCGTCGGCCGTCATCAGGCCGGCGGCCAGTGCCATCAGCGTGTCGACCACCCAGCCGGGGTGCGTCGGGCAGCCGGCGACGTTGATCACCGGCAGGCCGCCCAGCGCGACGAAGTCGGCGCCGAGCAGGCCGCCGCGCGCGTCGCCGTCGTACTGCAGGCCGCAGGCCTCGGTCTCGTTCGCACCGGTTGCACTGACGCCGCCCCAGGCCGCGCATGAGCCGACCGCCACCACGTGCCGCGCCACCGCCGCAAGCGAGCGCACCCAGGTCATCATCGGCACGCCGGTGCCGGCCAGCAGATGGAAACGGCCGCTGCCGTTGGGTCCTTGCAGCAGCGCGCCTTCCACGCACAGCGCGTCGAGCCGCACTCGGCCGCTGCGGCAGTCGTCGAGCAGCGCCAGCAATTCGGTGCCGCTTTCGAGCGAGAGCGATGGGTGCCACAGCAGCTTCACGCCGCCGGCGGCCAGCAGCCCCGGGAAGTCGGCGGTATCGGCGCACAGCAGCGACATCGAGCAGCCGCCGCAGCCGCCTGACTGCAGCCACAGCACGTTCAGCGGGCCGGTCTTCATGACGATTTCTCCTCGGCGTTCACGATCAGCTTGTCGACCGCGCGGTCCTCCAGGCCAAAGCGCTGCAGCTTGGCGCGCAGGCCGACGCGCGACAGTCCCAGTTCCTGCGCCGCACGGGTCTTGTTCCAGCGGTGCCGCAGCATCACCTCGCGCAGCACCATGGCCTCGATCGCGTCCAGCCGCTCGGCGAGCGTACCCGTCTGCGGCAGCGCGGCGGCGGCCGGCGCGGTGGCCGCGTGGACGCGTCCGCCGAGCACGTGCTGCGAAAGAGCGCCGGCCTGCAGCACCGGCGCGCCATCGCCGAGCGCGAGCGCTCGTGCGATCTCGTTGCGCAGCTCGCGGATGTTGCCGGGCCACGGGTAGCCCACGAGTACCGCGCGGCCATCGGCGTCGAGCGTGGGCACCGGCAGGCCCAGGCCGGCAGCGACATCGCTCAGCAGCGCCTCGGCGATGGGCACGATATCGCCGGGCCGCTCGCGCAGTGCCGGCATCGCCAGCGTGATGCCGGCGAGGCGGTAGTACAGGTCCTCGCGGAAGCGGCCGGCCTGCACATCCAGGGCGAGCGGGCGGTGCGTGGCGGCAACCACGCGCACATCGACAGGGATCGCGCGCGTCGAGCCCACCGGGCGCAACTCACCTTCTTGCAGCACGCGCAACAGCTTCACCTGGAACGCCGGCGAGGTCTCGCCGATCTCGTCGAGAAACACCGTGCCGCCGTGCGCGCGCTGGAACAGGCCGATGTGGTCATCGACCGCGCCGGTGAACGCGCCGCGCTTGTGGCCAAACAGCTCGCTCTCGAGCAGCGTGTCGGGGATGGCCGCGCAGTTCTCCACGATGAACGGCCCGCCCGCGCGCGGGCTGGCATAGTGGATGGCGCGTGCCATCAGTTCCTTGCCGGTGCCTGATTCACCCAGCAGCAGCACCGAGAGGTCGTGCCGCGCCACCTTGGCGGCCATGGCGCAGACGGCATCGAGGGGGCTGCCGGCGCCGCGCACCAGGCGCGCAAAGTCGAAGGTCTGCCGCGCCTCGGCGAGCTTGGCCGAGCGGCGCGCCCGCAGCGCGGCCGGGCCGCCGCGCAGGTCGAGGTCGAGCCGCGCCAGGCCATGCTGCAACGTGCGAGCCTCGGCCGCCGAGCGCACCGTCTGCAGCAGGTGGTCGGGCACCCAGGGCTTGAGGACGTACTGGTAGATGCCGGCCTCGTTGATGCCGGCGATGATGTCTTCGCTGTCGGTGTAGCCCGAGATGACGATGCGCACCGTGTCGGGCCAGCGCTCGCGCGCCTCGCGCAGGAAAACGACGCCGGTGACGCCGGGCATGCGCTGGTCGCACAGGATCACATCGACCTCGCGGCACTCGAGCATCGCGCGCGCCGCGTCGGCGCCGGTCGCGGTGACGACGTCGAAGTCCTCCTCCAGCGTGCGGCGCATCGCGTCCAGCGAGCGCACCTCGTCGTCGACGAGCAGCACGGTCGGCAGGACCGGGGCAACGAGCGGGTCGGGTGCGTTCATGTGGCCGGGCCGTCCCCCCAAGGGGGAGCCGAGCGCCTTCGGAGCGGCCGTGCGTCGCTCATGTGGCCCCCCAGGCCCTGCGGGCCGTCCCCCCAGGGGGGAGCCGAGCGCCTTCGGAGCGGCCGTGCGTCGCTCATGTGGTCCCCCAGGCCCTGCGGGCCGTCCCCCCAGGGGGGAGCCGAGCGCCTTCGGAGCGGCCGTGCGTCGCTCATGTGGCCCATAAGCTCATCGCCGATGCGTCGCCAGGTGGCGCGGCGTCCACGCATGCGGCTTGCGCGTCACGAAGTGGTGGCGCGCCACGTGGTAGCTGGGGTCGAAGCCGTAGAAGTTGCGGTGCATGCGGCGCAGTTCCTCCTCGCGGTACGCCGCGAGCGGGCGGCGGGCCTCGTCGTCGGCCCGCTGTCGCGCCTTCGCGGCCACGCGGCCGGCATGATCGCATGCCGACGCGAGCGTCGCGGCGGCGTCCGGCAGTGCGACGGCGAACCCGGCGGCGTCTTCGGCAAGCACGGCGTCCGCCAGCCCCAGGGCCATGGCCTCGGCCGCGCCCAGCGGCAGCCGGCCCTGCATCACACGCTGCGCCACCTCGGCCGCGCGGGCCGCACCCACGCGCCGCGGCAGCGTGTACGTCCAGTACTCCGAGCCGTACAGGTTGCCCATCTGCTTGTAGTGCGGGTTCAGCACGACGCCGGCGTGCACCCAGACCCGGTCGCAGGCCAACGCGAGCCAGCAGCCGCCGGCACCGGCGTTGCCGCGCAGCGCCGCCACGGTCAGGCGGTCGGTGGCGCCCAGGATCTCGAGCACGACGTCGTCGATCGCCTGGATGTTGCGCCACGACGCATCGGCCGCGCTGTCGCCGGGCTCATGCGCCGCGGCCTCGATGTCGTGCAGGTGGATGCCGTTCGAGAAGAAGTCGGCGCCACCGGCGAGCACGAGCACGCGGGTGGCGCGCGCCAGTGCGAACCGCAGCGCGTCGCGCAGCCGTTCGCACTGGCGTGTGGACATGGCGCCGTTGTGGAAGCCGAAGTGCAGCCAGCCGACACGCGCGTGCGCCTCACCGGTCTCCTCGTAGCGCAGCTCGTCCCACTCGGCAGCCTCGCGCATGAGCGGCACGCCGAGTTCGGGCAGCGCGGCGGCCTCGGCCGCAAAGGCGCGTGTGGCGGCGAGCTTCAGCGCCGGCCGCTCGCCCAGCGCGGGGCCCCGGACATGGCCGATCCAGACGCCACCGTCCGCCGTGCGGCGCAGCAGCGCCGGCCCGCGCTGCGCGACGATCGTGCCCGGCACGCAGCCGGTGAAGGGCGCCACCGCGGCGGCCGTCGCGGCATGTGCGTCGTGCAGGCGTGCCTCGCGCCCGAACAGCGTGTCGACCACGCCGGGGTGGCCGTCGGCAGAAGCAAGCTTGCGCAGCACCGTGGCCGTGTCGTCGTGCCGCCAGTCGATGGCCCGCGCCGCGGCCGGCACCGGCCCGCGCCAGCGGTCTGCCCGCGGCGGCAGCACCGGCGCCGGCTGCGGGCCGCCCATGCCGGGCGCGAAGCGGCCCAGCGCATCCAGCACGGCCGCGACGGCCGCCTGCGTGACCTCGTGGCGGTAGAGGCTCGCCTTCGTGGCGCCGGCACGCAGGGGGAACGCGCGCCCGGCCCACACCGGCCCGGCGTCGTAGTCACCGGTCGCCTGCAGCACGGTGACGCCCCAGCGCGCCTCGCCGTGCAGCACCGCCCAGTCAAGCGCCGCCGGGCCGCGGTCGCCCGGCGGCCCCGGATGCACCACAAGGCAGGGCCGCGTCGACCACACCGACTCGGGGATGCGGCGCTTCAGGAACGGTGCGATCACGACGTCAGGCTCGGCGAGCGCAACGGCCTCTTCGGTGACACGGTCGGCGATGTCCAGTTCCAAGGTCACCGCATGGCCCGCGGCGCGCAGCGCACAGTGCAGGCGCTGGGTCAGCCCGTTGAACGCATGGGCCAGGATCAGCAGGCGCAGCGCAGCGGTGGCCATCGTCAGCAGATGCGCGGCAGCGGCTCGCCGCTGAGCCAGTCGACGATGCGCCTGCCGCCAAAGCCCGTGTCCATCTGCACGAAGCGATGCGGGTCCTCGGTGACGCGGCCGATGCGCGCGGCATCGCGGCCGAGCGGGTGAACGCGCAGCGCGTCCAGCGCCGCGTCGGCGTGCGCCGCGTCGCAGACCACCACGCACTTGCCTTCGTTGGCCAGGTACAGCGGGTCGAGCCCCAGCAGCTCGCAGGCCGCGTGCACCTGCGGCCGCATGGGGATCGCCGCCTCGTCGAGCATCATGCCGACGGCCGACTGGCGGGCGATCTCGTTGAGTGTCGTCGCCAGGCCGCCACGCGTCGGGTCGCGCAGCGTGTGCACGGCGCCTTCGGGCAGCGCGGCAAGCAGGGCCGCGACCAGGCCGTGCAGCGCCGCGGTGTCGGAGACGATCTGCGTCTGGAACTCAAGCGACTCGCGCTGCGACAGCACCGCCACGCCGTGGTCGCCGACCGTGCCGGAGACCAGGATGGCATCGCCCGGCCGTGCGAGCGCGCCGCCGATGCACCGGTTCATCGGCACCACGCCGATGCCGGTGGTCGTGATGAACACGCCGTCGCCCTTGCCCTGCTCGACCACCTTGGTGTCGCCAGTGACGATGGGCACGCCGGCCTGGCGCGAGGCCGCGGCCATGGACTCGACGATGCGCTTCAAGTCCGCGAGCGGAAAGCCCTCTTCGAGGATGAACCCCGCACTCAGGTACAGCGGCAGCGCACCGAGCATCGCGACATCGTTGACCGTGCCGTGCACCGCGAGGCAGCCGATGTCCCCGCCGGGAAAGAACAGTGGCGAGACCACGTGGCCGTCGGTGGCCATCACCAGGCGGTGGCCGGCCGGCACGGCCAGCAGCGCGCCGTCGTTGCCCTGGCGCAGCGCTTCGTTGTCAAAGGCGCGCACGAACAGCTCGTCGGTCAACTGCGCCGAGGCGCGGCCGCCCGCGCCGTGGTTCATGTCGATGCGGCCATGGCGCAAGTCGATCGGCCGGACGTAGTCTTTCTTGAAGCTCATGCGGCAACCACCGGAATGTCCCTGAAGCGGCCGTACGAGTAGTGCGCCGCGCAGGCGCCCTCCGAGGACACCATGCACGAGCCCATCGGGTTCTCCGGCGTGCAGACCGTGCCGAACAGCTTGCAATCGGTGGGCTTCTTCACGCCGCGCAGGATCGCGCCGCACTCGCATTGTTTGTGGTCGGGCACGGAGCGGTCGCTCAGCCCGAAGCGCCGCTCGGCGTCGAAGGCCGCAAACGCCGGGCGGATCTTCAGCGCGCTGTAGGGCACCTGGCCCAGGCCGCGCCATTCAAAGCTTGTGCGCAGTTCCAGCACCGCCGAGACGACGGCCTGCGCGGCGAGGTTGCCGTCGCGCGTCACCGCCCGGGTGAACTGGTTCTCGACCTCGGCACGGCCCTGGTTGACCTGGCGCACCAGCATCACGATCGCCTGCATCACGTCGAGCGGCTCGAAGCCGGCAATCACGACCGGCTTGCGGTACTCCTCCGCAAAGTGCTCGTAGGGCGCCGAACCGATCACGATGGACACATGCGCCGGGCCGACGAAGCCGTCGATCGGCACGGTGCCATAGTCGCGCACCTCGGGCGACTCGAGGATATGCGTGATCGCGCTGGGCGTCAGCACATGGTTGCAGAGCACGCTGAAGTTGCCCACCTGCCCGGCGGCGGCCTGGCGGATGACCAGTGCGGTGGGCGGCGTGGTGGTCTCAAAGCCGATGGCGAGGAAGACGACTTCGCGGCCCGGATGCTCGCGCGCGAGCTTCAGCGCGTCGGCGGCCGAGTACACCATGCGGATATCGGCGCCGCGGGCCTTGGCCCGCATCAGCGACAGGGAGTCCGACGCCGGCACGCGCATCACGTCGCCATAGGTGCACAGCATGACGCCGCGCTCCAGCGCCAGAGCAATCGCCTGGTCGATGCGGCCGATCGGCAGCACGCAGACCGGGCAGCCCGGGCCGTGCACCATGCGCACGTTCTTTGGCAGCAGCTCGGCGATGCCGTAGCGCGAGATGGCGTGCGTGTGGCCGCCGCAGAACTCCATGAAGCTGTAGGCGCGCGCCGGGTCGGCCTCGGCGGCAAGCCGCCTGGCCAGGCCGCGGGCGAGCTGGCCGTCGCGAAACTCGTCGATGTACTTCATGCCGCGATCTCCCTCGCCGATGCCTGCGGCGCGGCGGCCATCTCGGCAAACAGGGCCAGCGTGCGCTGGGCCTCCTCGGCGTCGAGCACGCCGAGCGCGTGGCCGACGTGCACGATCACGTAGTCGTCGACGCGCGCCTCGGGCGTGAGCGCGACCGAGATGGTCTTGCGCACGCCGCCCAGGTCGACGACAGCCTGGTCAGGCTCCAGCAGGGCAACGATGCGGGCAGGCAGGGCGAGGCACATGGGGGGTCTCAGGAGTGGGGTTTCAGCGATTCGATGGACGATCGGCCAATGTGCAGGCCGCCACCCAGGCCTGGCCCAGCGCGAGCCCGGCGTCGCCGCAGCCGGCCGCGCCGGGTGCATGCACCGCCAGGCCGGCATGCCGCAGCAAGGCTGTGACGCGCTCGCGCAGCACGCGGTTGACGAAGCAGCCGCCGCCGAGTGCGACGTCGCTGCAGCCACGCTCGCGCGCCGCGGCGACCGCCGCCTGTGCCAGGCCGTTTGCCAGCGCCAGGTGGAACGCCGCCGCGCCGCGCGCGACCGCAGCGACGTCGGCGCGGTCCACGTCGAACAGCGCGCCGACGACGGGGCGCAGGTCCAGCGAGGCCCACGGGTGCTGGAAGCCGGGGTCGTCATGCAGCCATTGCGCGGCCGCATGTTCGAGCGCCATCGCGGCCTCGGCCTCGCCGGCCTGGCGCACCGATAGCCCCAGCGCGCCGGCGGCGGCGTCGAACCAGCGTCCCGCGCTGGTCGTCACCGGGCAGTTGACGCCGCGGTCGAGCATCGTGCGCAGGCCCTTCGCGGCCGGTGCGCCGACAACCGGGGTGAAGCGTGCGTCGATCGCATCGCCGCGGCCCAGTGCATGCAGCACCGCGGCCGCCATGCGCCACGGCTCACGCGCCGCGGCGTCGCCGCCGGGCAGCACCAGGGGCTGCAGGTGGGCGAGCCGCTCCCAGTGCTGCGCGCGCCAGCCGCCATCGACCCACAGCAGTTCACCGCCCCAGGCCGTGCCGTCGGTGCCAAGGCCCACGCCGTCGAGCGCGAGCCCGATCACCGGCCGCGCCAGGCCGCACTCGGCGATCACCGCGGCAATGTGGGCGTGGTGGTGCTGCACGCCGATGGCCGGCACGCCAAGCCGGCCGGCCTGCGCGATGGCGGCGCGCGTGCTCGCAAAGTCGGGATGCAGGTCATGGGCCAGCGCCCCGGGCGGGCCGCCTGCCGCGAGCAGGCCCTGCAATGACGCCTCCATTGCCGTGCAGGCCTCGGCCGTGCCGAGGTCGCCATGCAGCGGCGACCAGTGCAGCCGTGCGCCGTCGAGCCGCACCGCGCGGTTCTTCAGGTACGCGCCGCAGCCGAGCACGTGCGCCGGCGCGGGCGATGGCAGGGCGGTCGGGGGAGTCATGGTGTGGCTGTGGGGCTCAGGCGTGCACCGGGTGCAGCAGCCAGTCGAGCCAGTCGTCCATGCCGGCGCCGGTTTTCGCCGAGACGAGCAGCACCTCGATGCCCGGGTTCACGCGGCGCGCGTACGCCAGGCACTTCGGCACGTCAAAGTCCAGGTGCGGCAGCAGGTCGGTCTTGTTCAGCACCATCAACCGCGCCGCGGCGAACATGTCGGGATACTTGACCGGCTTGTCCTCCCCCTCGGTGACCGACAGGATCGCGACCTTCGCAGCCTCGCCGAGGTCCCACATCGCGGGGCAGACGAGGTTGCCGACGTTCTCGATGAACAAGAGGGCGCCTCCGTGGCCGTGATCGTGGCTGTGCGTGTGACCGTGCGTGTGGGGGTGCGTGTGACCGTGCGCATGCAGGTCCAGCCGCCCGAACGCATCACCCACCATCTGCGCGTCGAGGTGGCAGCCCTTGCCGGTGTTGACCTGGATCGCGCTGGCACCGGTCGCGCGGATGCGGTCGGCGTCGTTCGAGGTCTGCTGGTCGCCCTCGATCACGGCGAGCGGCAGGTCGGGCGCGCGCGTCTTCAGCGCCTGGATCGTGGCGCACAGCAGCGTGGTCTTGCCCGAGCCGGGGCTGGAAACCAGGTTGTACGCGGTCACGCCGTGCGATGCAAAGTGCGCGCGGTTGATGCGCGCCAGGCGGTCGTTCTCGCCGAGCACGTCTTCTTCCAGCTTGATCGCACGCGCCTGCGACAGGCCCGGCACCGACACGCGCGCCGCGCCGGCACCGTAGTGCAGGTCGCCGGTCTTCGGGTGGACGGCAGCCGGGCCAGCCACCGTGGCATTGCATCCGCAGACCACACACATCGTCGTTCTCCTTGTGTTGCGTCAATCATCGTGGACGATCAGGCCGACCACGCGCAGTTCGGTGCCACCGGTCGGCTGGATCTGGTGGCCCTGGCACACCGGGCAGGGGTCGGCGCGCGACGCGATCTCGACGCTGCACGCGCAACGCAGGCACCACGCGGTGCCGGGCGGCTCGTCAATCTCGATGGTCGCGCCTTCGAGCAGTGTGCCCGGCGCCACCGCGTCGAGCGCAAAGCGCAGTGCACGCACCTCGACGCCGGCCAGCGCGCCGGCCTCGATGCGCAGCCCCGAGACGCGCCGGAAATGCTCGCGCGCCGCCGCCTGTTCGACCACGCGCACGATGCCGCCGGCAAGGCTCAGTTCGTGCATGGGGCAGTTCCGTTGTTGGCAGCGCTGGGGCGGCCCACCAGCGACTGGATGCTTTCGATGCGGAACTCCACGCAGGGGTCGAACGCCGCCGCCAGGCAGCGCGCCTGGGCCAGCGCGCGGGGGCCGTGCAGCGGCACCAGCGCCTGGGCCAGCGTGCCGCGGGGGTGGAAGTTCCAGTCGGTCGGCGCGAGCACGCGGCAGTCGGTCACGCGCTCGCCGCCTGCATCAAGCTGCACGCGATGCACGAGCAGGCCACGCGCCATTTCGGTCCACGCGACCGCGGCGTACTGGCCCAGCGCGAGCGCGCCGCGCGCAAGCCGGCGCGCGCCTGCGGGCTGCGCAAGCCGCAGCAAGTCGGCAAGGCGGGCGATCAGGCGCATCCAGGCATTGTCCGGCACGGACATGCCGGCATCCAGCGTGCGCGTCCAGGGGCCTGTCTCGGCGGGCTCGCCGTGCCAGTCGGGCTCGGCGCAGAAGCGCGGCCGTTCGGCCATGCGCTGGGCCAGCAGCGGCAGCGTCACCGCCGGTGCATCCAGCAGCGCCAGTGGCCGGGCCGGCGCCTGCGCATCCATCGCGTCGGCACGGTGCCGCCACAGCAGCGCGGCCACGGGGCTCGCGTGGCGCTGCGCTTCGCACCAGGCCGTGGCCCAGCGCGGGTCGTCGGCCTGCCGGTCGAGCCACGCCTGCACCGGCACACCCAGCCAGTGGGCCTGGAGCCAGGCCGGCAGTGCCGCAAGCCGCGCGGCCACCGGCAGCGCGTCGCTCCACAGCGGGCAGCCGCGCAGGTCGGCAGTCACCATGCCGAGGGTGACGCCATCGAGCTGGCGCGGCCAGTCGTGCGCCATGCGCAGCAGGTGCTCGCGCGCTGTTGCGGCCTGCAACGCCTGCCGCTCGGGCAGTGGCGCGTCGAGCACCTCTCCGCGCGCCGCCGCCACCGCCTGCTGCGCGGTCAGGCGGTGGGCCTGCGAACACAGCGTGAAGACTGCCGCGAGCAGCGCGGGCAAGTCCGCAGCCTTGCGGCCGCGCGTCAGCGGGGCGGCGACGTCGGGCCGCGTGCTGTGCACGGTGGGCAGGGGCCCGCCCGGCCGCAACCGCACTTCGCCCGCCAGCGACACGCCGCTCACGCCCGCGCCCCACCCGCCGCCGGGCGGCCCAGCAGGAAGCCGCGCCGAGCCGGCTGCGCTGGCGCCGCGTCACGGCGCAGCAGTTCCAGCACCGATCGCGCAGTCGCCACTGCCGCAGACTGGTCCTGGAACTCGGCCATCGGCGAGAACAGCGAACTCGCTTCGTACGCGCCGACCGCCGGCTCGTGCGCGCCGAGGAAGTCAAACGCATGGGCGCCCCACTCGCGCACGCCACTCGCGCCCGGCGCGAGCATTGCTGCGCCAGCCTCGGCGCGCAGCGGCAGCCGCACGAGGCTCATGAACCACGGCGTGACCAGCACGCCGCTCGCCACCGCGCCGTCGGCGTGGGGCAGGAAGCCCACCGCCTGCACGTGCAGCGCCGGGTGCAGCAGCGGCACCTCTTGCATGCGCGTTGCCTGAATGGTGCGGAACGCGGCTTCGAGCCGGACGACGCACTCGGCCAGCGGGGCATGGCGGCGCACGGTCCTGTCCATCGCTCAAGCCCCGTCGCCCAGCACCATGAACTGCTCGGCCGCGCCGTCGCACTGCGGGCAGCGCCAGTGCACAGGCAGCGCGGTGAACGGCGTGCCCGGCTCCACCTGCCAGACCGCATCGCCCAGCGCCGGGTCATAGACCCACCAGCAGATCTTGCATTCGAGCCGCGAGTCGGCCGGCAGCCGGGCGGCATCACCCAGGTAGCTGCCCTCAAAGCCGGCGCGGGGCTGGCTCATGTTTGCTGCATCCATTGCAGGGCCTCCGCGAGCCGTTCGGCCGAATCGACCAGGTCCTCGTGCGCCGCGCAGGCCACCTCGGGCAGGCCCGTCACCTCGATGGAGTTCAGGATCACCGCGTCCTGCGAGTTGTAGTAGACGACACGCCAGGTGCGAGCAACGCAGCAGTTGGTGATGCGGCAGTTGCCATAGCCGCGCGACAGGATCGCCACGCGGCCGGTGCCGAGCTGGTGGTCGATCACGCCGATGTCCTCGGGCGTGAGCGGCAGCAGCGTCAGGTTCACCACGTGCGCGGCCGCGAGCGGCTGCCAGCGCGCCCCCGCATCGGCCAGCTCCGTCAGGAGGGCCGGCACGTTGACGGCCTCGGGCGGCACCGGGTGCCGCATGCCGCGCGCCATGCGCGCGTCTTCCTCGGCCGCAGCGCCCAGCGCGGCCGGCACCGGGCCGACCTCGATGCAGTCGTGCACGCTGCCGTCGTCGGCGGTGTGGATCACACGCCAGACGCCGGCGAACACCGACTCCTGCGCATGCAGCCGCACGTCGGTGTGGCCAAAGCTGCGCAACTCGGGCCGGGCCAGCACCTGCGCGCTCACCTCCCCTTCACCCAGCACCTGGCCGACGAGCTGCAGGTCCGCGGCAGCGAGCCCGGCCAGCGACACCGGGCCGGCCGCCTCGCCGCGCACCGCCGCCTGCAGCGCCGCCAGCGCCGCGTGCAGCACGCGCAGCGCGCCGCCGTGAGCGCCGATCGCCTCGGGTTCGGGCAGCACCGGTGGGCGGTAGGTGTCCATGCCAGACGGCATGGTCATGTAGTCCAGGGTCTCGTCTTCCTCCTGGCTGCCGGGGCCGACCAGGGCCGCGACCAATGGAATCGGGAATGGCTTTGTGTTGCGCATGGGCGTTTGCCTTCGTTCAATGGCAGGATGCCGCGGCACCGGCGCTGACCAGCGGGATGCCCACCGACGGCGCGCGTGTCGTGGGCATGTCGAGCGCAGCGTCAACGCGCTCGACGAACACCGTCCAGTCGTGCATGCCAGCGAGCGTGGTCACGTACTGCCCGTCGCGCAGGAACACGAGCGCCGGCCAGCGCTGCGCGCCATAGCGCCGTGCCACCACCTCCTGCGCCGGCCGCTCGACCGCGCCGACGGCGAAGCGGCCCGGAAACCGGGCCTGCAACTCCGGCAGCACCACCGCGACGTCCAGCCCCTCCGGGAACTGCACCGGGTCGCCACAGAGAAACAGCACGCGGTCGCCGGCACCGGCCGCAAAGGACTCGGCCGTCTCGGCATTCAGCGCCACCGCACCGAACTGCGTGACCAGCCGCGCGACGAGCGGCGGCAGTTGGAGGTCTTGGGTCATGTAGAAGGATCCGTTCAGTGAGATGAGGAAGTCAGGGCCGCCAGATCATTGGCGCTCATTGCGGAGGGCAGCGCGAAGCCGGGATCGATGCCACCCTGCATCGATCCCTCCACCATATCGAGCAGCCCGTTCACCTCGGCCGCACGCGTCACGTCGATGCGCTCGCGTGCCGTGCCCAGGAAGACGAGCAGCCAGTCGCCCGGCGCGCAGTCGCCGACCAGCGCGGTGTCAATGCGCTGCAACTCGCCGCGGCCCCGCACCCACGCGCGGCCGGGCTCGGCCTGCGTCACCTGCATGGGGATGGCAATGCACATGGCCAGCGGCGCCGCTCAGAACGGCAAGAAGCGTTCATCACCGACCCGGCAAGCCTGCTCGGCCGCCGGCCGGCCTTGCTCGTAGGCGCCGATCGCAAGCGTGGGTACGGTCACGGTCTCGTCGCCATCGGGCGGCAGCGCGCGTGCAACCGGCTGCGCACCCCACTCGCGCAGTTTGGCGAGACCGAGCGCGAGCGCGTCCTCCAGCGCGGTCTTGACCACCGGGCGCAGGCTGCCGCCGTAGTCCTCGATCTCCTCCGGCTGGCAGCCGATCAGCGTGACGCGCTCGGGGAACCGCTCGGTCAACTTCGCGAGCATCAGCACCTCCTGGAAGCCGGTCTGGTGCAGGCTCATCTTCTTGGCGCCCATGAAGCGCGGCACGTCGTCGTCTTCGATGACCTTCAGCGTGCCGGGTTCGAGCCCATAGTCGATGGCGTCGAAGATCAGCAGCCGCGCGGCCGACTGCACGTGCTGGATCAGGTACAGCCCCTGCGTGCCGCCGTCGATGAGCCGCACCTCGGCGCCGGCGTCGCCGAAGGCCCAGCGCTGCTGCAGCGCCTCGACGCAGCGCACGCCGAAGCCTTCGTCGGCCCACAGCACATTGCCGATGCCGAGCACCACGGTCATCGCGTGCCCGCCGGCATCACGGTCCAGGGGAGGTGCCATGGTCAGTCCTTGAACGTGCGGTAGCCGGAGATCATGGTGCTGACGATGCTCTGCCGCCCCATGATGTCTTCGCGGATTGCGGCGTAGACGTGCAGCATCACGAAGATCACCATGCCCCACAGGCCCAGGTGGTGCCAGGTGTGCACGTCCTGCGACTGGCCGAACAGCGGGATGACCCAGCCGAACAGCCGGTCCGCCCACGAGCCCATGCCCAAGCCCTCGCCGTACAGCGCAAAGCCGGTGACGGTCATGAACAGCGAAAGCAGGAAGAAGCCGCAGAACATCGCCGCACGCGCCAGCGGGTTGTGGCCCACATAGCGGTTCGGCCGCGGGATCAGGAAGGCGTACCACTTCAACATCGTCAGCACCTCGCGCCAGTACGCGCCCGAGAACACCGGCAGCGTGAACAGCTCGCGCGCGTGGTGGTTGCCGACGAACGCCCAGTAGATGCGGCCGAGCAGCCCGACGCCGAACACGTAGCCGGCAGCGAAGTGCGCGAAGCGGATGTAGCCCATCAGGAAGTTCGCGCTGGCCTCGCCGGGCATGGTCGGCAGCGGCGAGCCGATGAAGTAGCCGGTGACCGCCAGCACCGTGATCGACAGCGCGTTGACCCAGTGCCACAGGCGCACCGGCGCCTCGTAGACGTAGACCGACTTGATCGCCACAGCCTGGGCGACGGCGGCCTCGTCGGTGCCGGTTGCACTGGCACGGGCGTCAGCGGGAGATGACGGGGACATGGCGGGCCTCCTTGCCGTTCAAAGCCGCGTGGCCAGCAGCACCAGCCCGGCCGTGCCGAGCACCGCACCGGCCGGCTGCATCAGCGCCACGGCACGCCGCCGCAGCACCAGCCCCAGGCCCAGGCCGCCGCCGTGCAGCAGCGCCGTGGTCGCAAGGAAGCCGAGCGCATAGCCCGCCGCGCTGGCGCCGGCCGGCAACTCCACGCCGTGCGCCACGCCGTGCAGCGAAGCCGCCGCGGCAACCAGCGCCAGGCCTGTACCGGCCGGCACGCGCGCCGCGAACACGAGCATGGCGCCGAACACCAGCAGGCTCGCCGCGACGCCTGCTTCCACGTGGCCCGCGATCGGCGGCGCGAGCCCCGCCATCGCCAGCCCCGCACCGAGCGCCATCGCGGCCAGAAAGGCCGCCGGCCCGGCCCAGCGCCGGCCGGACGGCAGCGCCGCCGCCGACCACACGCCGACGGCCACCATCGCGAGCAGGTGGTCCACCCCGAACGGATGCATGAGCCCCCTGCCCAGCGAGAAGGCGGCGCCGTGCTCCGGGTGCGCCAGCGCCGCACCCGCGCCCAGCAGCGCGGCCGCCGCGGCGCCCGCACGTTGCCAAGTCCTGAAGTTCATCGTCTGTCTCCTGAATCGTTGTCGTCAGTCAGTCAGCGCACCGTGACGCGCGTCAGCTCTTCGCCACCCTCGCTCATCACGTGTGTGGAGCATGCAAGGCACGGGTCGAACGAGTGCAGCGTGCGCAGGATCTCGACCGGCTGTTCCGGGTTGGCCATGGGCGTGTTCATCAGGCTCGCCTCGAAGGCGCCAATCTGGCCCTTCGCATCGCGTGGGCTGCCGTTCCAGGTGGTCGGCACCACGCACTGGTAGTTCTCGATGCGGCCCTCCTTGATGCGCACCCAGTGGCCCAGCATGCCGCGCGGCGCCGCCACGGTGCCCACGCCCTTGGCCTCCTTCGGCCAGGTCTTGGGGTCCCACTTGTCGATGTTCGCGGTCTGCGTGTCGCCGGCCTTGATGTTGGCGATCAGTTCGTGCCAGTCGTCCAGCATCATCTCGCCGCAGTACTGGCCTTCGAGGCTGCGCGCCAGCGTGCGGCCGATGGTCGTCGGCAGCAACTGCTTGGCGCTGTACTGCGTCTCCGGCAGGCCAAGCGCCTTGGGGAGCCCGGAGTTGATCATCGCGGCCGCGTACTCCACCTGCTCCTGCACGCGCTTCGCGTAGGTGTTGCCCTTCTTCGCGTGCGCACAGGCAAGGATGTAGCGCGACAGCGGCCCGACCTCCACCGCATGCCCGCGCCAGCGCGGCGCCTTGATCCACGAGTACTTCGCGGCCTCGTCGAGCTGCTCGATCTTCGTCCGCGTGCCCTTGGTGCCGGCACCGAGCACGTAGTTCGGCTCGGTGACGCCGTCCCACGGGTGCAGTCCCCTGGACTCGTCGGCGTACTGGTACCAGCTGTGGGTCACGAACTCCTGCACCTGCTCGGGGTCGCGCGGGTCGATGGGGTGGATCTCGTCCCAGTTGCCGTTCAGGATCACGCCGCCGGGCAACTGGTCGGTCTTCTTGTCGTAGTTGACCTTGGGGTAATCGCCATAGTCGGCGACGTTGGTCGCCGCCAGGCCGCCGCCGTAAAGCCAGCCGGCCTGCTTGTAGAGCGTGCCGATGGCCAGCACGTCGGGCACGTAGACGTTCTTGTTGAACTCGATGATCTCGTCGATGCGGGCCTTGACGAAGTTGAGCCGCTCCATGTTGATGGGCGCGCCGGCTGCGCCGACGCCATCGATGTTGATCGCGCAGGGCACGCCGCCGACCAGGTAGTTCGGGTGCGGGTTCTTGCCGCCGAAGATGGTGTGGATCTTGACCCACTCCTTCTGCAGGTCCAGCGCCTCCAGGTAGTGCGTCACCGCCATCAGGTTGGCCTCGGGCGGCAGCACATAGGCCTTGTTGCCCCAGTAGCCGTTCATGAACGGCCCGAGCTGGCCGCTCTCGACGAACTTCTTCAGCCTGTTCTGGATGTCGCGGAAGTAGCCCGGCGAGGACATCGGGTGCGACGGCGAGACGAGCTGCTGCAGCTCGCTGGTCTTCTTCGGGTCGGCCTTCAGCGCTGAGACGATGTCCACCCAGTCGAGCGCGTGCAGGTGGTAGAAGTGCACCGCATGGTCGTGCACCTGCAGCGTCTTGGCCATCATCTCGCGGATCAGGTGCGCGTTCTTCGGGACCTGGATCCCGAGCGCGTCCTCCACCGCGCGCACCGAGGCCAGCGCATGGCAGCCGGTGCACACGCCGCAGATGCGCTCGACAAAGGCCCATGCGTCGCGCGGGTCGCGGCCCTTGAGAATGACCTCCAGCCCGCGCCACATGGTGCCGGTGGAGACGGCGTTGCGGATCACGTTGTTCTTGTCGAGATTGACCTCGCAGCGCATGTGGCCCTCGATGCGGGTCACCGGATCGACGACGATGCGCCTGCCGCTGTCGTCGAGCTTGAAGCCTTGGGTCTCGTAAGCGCCCATGTGTGTAGTCCCTGCCTGCCTTAGGGGTTGGCGTTGCGGTCGACCGCAACGCGCTTGATCGCCGAGACCGCCGCGTGCGCGGCCGCCGCGGCGCCCACCACGCCGGCCGCCGTGCCGCCCACCTGGTCGGCGTTGGCCTCGATGCCGAACTGGTGGATGTCGGTCAGGCGTTCGTAGAACGACCCCTTGTCCCAGAAGCCGTCCTCCGAGCAGCCGATGCAGCCGTGGCCGGCCTGGATGGGGAAGCTGGTGCCCTCGTTCCAGCGCACCGTCGAGCACGCGTTGTAGGTCGTCGGGCCCTTGCAGCCCACCTTGTAGAGGCAGTAGCCCTTGCGCGCGGACTCGTCGTCGAAGGCCTCGACAAACTGGCCGGCGTCGAAGTGCGGCCTGCGGTAGCACTTGTCGTGGATGCGCTGGCTGTAGAACATCTTCGGCCGGCCCTGGCGGTCCAGCTCGGGCATGCGGTCGAAGGTCAGCATGTAGGTGATGACGCCGGTCATCACCTCGGCGATCGGCGGGCAGCCGGGTACCTTGACGATGGGCTTGTCGGTGATCACCTTGTGCACCGGCGTGGCCCGCGTGGGGTTGGGCTTGGCGGCCTGCACGCAGCCCCACGAGGCGCACGAGCCCCAGGAGATGATCGCCTTGGCGTCCTTTGCCACGTGGCGCAGCTGGTCCACGAACGGGCGGCCGCCGATGATGCAGCTCATGCCGTCCTGGTTCAGCGGCGGGTTGCCCTCCACGGCGAGGATGTAGTTGCCCTTGTACTTGGCCATCACCTCCTCGAGGATGGCCTCTGCCTGATGGCCGGCCGCGGCCATCAACGTGTCGTCATAGTCCAGCGAGATCATGGACAGCACCACGTCCTTGGCGAGTGGGTGCGCCGAGCGGATGAAGGACTCGGAGCAACAGGTGCATTCCAGCCCGTGCAGCCACAGCACCGGCGTGCGCGGCTTGGTCTCCATGGCATGGGCGATCTGCGGCACGAACGCCGGGCCGAGCCCCAGCGAGGTGGCGGTCAGCGAGCAGTACTTGAGGAAGCTGCGCCGCGAAATGCCCTGGCGCCGCATCACCTCGTAGAAGGTCTCCATGGTCTCCGTCTCCTTGTTCGGTGGGCGCAGAGACAGACGCGAGAGGCGTGCCGCGATGGCAGGCTGTTCGGGAAAGTACCGTGAGAGGGCCGTAACCCGTTGATCTGGCTTGTCTATCGAGACAAGCGTTGTCGGGCGCCAGCCGCGCCACCCCGTTCATGGGTCGGCGGGCTTCCCCTGCACCTGTCGGGTTGGAAGCTCAGCTTCCACCGCTTCGTGGCGGGGACGACGACGGCTCGGCCTCGTCTTGCGCGCCGCAGCATGCCGGACGAGGTGCCCAGCCGGCGCTGTCATCGACCTGGAGCAGCGCGCCGACATACGCCCCGAGATCAACGCCAAGGGCCATCCCGGCAGCCGCCGCCCCGCCGTCTTGCCGTGCGGCGGTGGCGACAAACGCCTGGAAGGCCTCCCAGTCGCGCGCCATCTGCTCGACGATGACACGGGCCAGTTCGTAGGACAGCAGATGGCCATCGTCGGTGCGATGGAACGACGCGCCGGTCCAGAACTCCTGGATGGTGGCCGGGTTCCAGAACCGCAAGTGCATCTGATGCACTTCGCGTGGCGTGTGGGGCAGGCGCCCGGCACCGGCCAGCTTGTGCTCCGTGTTCACGGCAATGCCTTCGTCCAGCCAGGTGGGCAGCCGCAGGTGCGCCAGCGCGCTGTGCGTCATCTCGTGGGCGATCACCGGCTCGATGGCCGCCAGGCCCGCCCGCACGGCCACGAAGTGCGGGCACCCGAAGTGGATGTACATGCCGCCACTGCGCGAAAACTCCCCGCCGTCCGGGTAGTAGATGGACACGTAGTGGTAGTAGTCCTCTTCGCTGTCCAGCACGATGAGGATGCTCTTCTGCTGGGCGGGAAAGCGGGCCAGGCCGCCGAGCAGCTTTTCAACCCGCCGCCGCGTGGCTGCCACGTACCCGCGGTGGCCTTCAGCACGCGAGGCTCCAGCGACGACAGGATGTAGGCCGAGGCGTGGGCGTCACCCGAGCCATGCAGCACCATCTGCGGCCCCCATGCGTCCCTGCAGTGCAGCAGCCAGGCGCGGCGCCCCTGGTCGATGGCCGCATGGGCAGCAGCCTCGTCGCCGTGGGCATCTGCCCAGGCCTGCAAGGCCTGCCAGTCGAGCACCGGCACGCCGTTGGGCGTGGCCAGGTGCGCCGACACGTCGAATGCGGGGCTGCCGCTGATGCCGCCGTCCAGCTGCCCTGGTGCTGGCTCACGGCCCAGCGGCCCCTCGGACCGGGGCGGCAATGTGGGCAGCGCCGCCTCATCTGTCGGCAAGCGGGGCTGCACATGGTATTTGGCGGCAAGAGCCCCCAGGATGGGCATCAACCAGATGCCGATCAAGAGGAGCACCTTGCGGTGGGTGAACTCGTCGGCCTGCAGCACGCGCCGCGTGGCCCACACATTGGCCGCCACCAGTGCGGCCAGGAGAAGCAAGGCAATTTCCATTCGCAGACCGGCACTCACATCTGTGCAGACCTTCGCTCAAGCGACGCAAGGAACGGTTCCTTGCATCCGCCCAGGCTCGCGTAGTCTTTGGTGATCTTCTTCGCGTAGATCTTCCGCGAAACGAGCATGCCGATGACCAGCAAAAGGACAGCGAGCACGAAGAAGGCAATGGCCGGCCCGGATTCGCCGACAGTCAGCAGGCCTATCGCGGCGGCGCAAGACCCCACGCCCAAACCGAGGACGACAAGGATTCGGCTCAAGCGCCTTGTGGCGTGCACTTCGCACAGGCCGGGGGACACCTTGACCGTACGCCGCGCGATGAGGCCAACGACGAGATACACAAGGATGTTGATGAGGATCAAGAGGTAGAGCCACGGGCTGTGCCAATAGAGCTTGACCTCTTTGACCGGCCCCTTGACGGGGGCATTGCATGTGATGCAGCGCGCGGCAAGTCATTGCCGCTTTGAACGACCACTGCATTCCCGTCTCTCGTGCATGGGGCACCATTGACAGCGATGACTTGCGCCTGTGGCGGCGCATAGGGGTTCCTTGGGTCCACCGGTTCTCCCTTGATGACAATCGGCCGGGACAGTCTCATGCTGCCCGGACCGACGTTAGCCGTCCCTGCCCGGCAACCTGCTCAGACTGGCCAGGGTTTCGGCACAGGCGCGGGCCACCTCGGCGCTCTTCATGGTCATGGAAGTCGCGCGGCGTGAGCACTGCCGAGAAGACCGGCGTGTCGGTGTCGAGTTGGACCTGCATCAGGCCGTCAATGACCGCGGACGCGACGAACTCATGGCGATAAATGCCGCCATTCACGACCCGGCCACAGGCAATGATGGCGTCATACCGGGCCGACTGCGCCAGTCGCCTCGCGTGCAGGGGAATCTCGAAGGCTCCTGGCACCTCGAAGTGATCCAGATCTCTGGGTGGATCGGAAGTTAGGCCAAACTCCGCCCGAATGGCGGCGGTGGCGTTGGCGACGATCTCGCGGCGCCAGCCGGACGAGACGATATGGGGAGGTTGGCGACGTAGTGCGCGCACCAGAGCACCCAGGATGTCAGATCGCCGTCTTCGGCGATGGCCGGTGGATCGACGTAGACGTAGCCCTTCATGGGGCGGCCCGTGAAATCCATCACCCGGACGTGGGGCACTGCCAGCGCATCCTGATGGCGCTCAGGCCCGACCCTTGCCATGAGGCTTGAGTTGCGGATGCCGATGAACATCTTGCCGTCCACCAGGAACGCAAGGCCGCCGAACATCCTGCGTTCCGTGATGCCGGGGCAGTCGCGAAGCGCCTCGCGAATGCGCTGAGCAAGACCCGGGTCAAAAGCCATGGTTGAGATGCCTACGTCGAATCGACAGACGCCACCCCACTCATTCTGCCCGGCTCACTCCGCGCTGCACACGCCCACCCGCCTTGGCCGCCGGCACGTCACCAGGCGCCACTGGCGCATCTTCTAAAGAACGCACCCGCCCGGCCGAAAAGGCATTCAATCGGCAGCTTCCAGGCTGGCCCACACCTGCCCCCTCCATTCATGGTCGACGAACCGTTGCGCCCAATCTGCGCAACGGGACACTGAATTCAGCAATGAGCGCCAGACCCCAGATTCCCAGTGAGGGGAACACCTCCTCCCCGCTGGCGTCCGCAGCGGATCAAATCGTCCACCACAGCGATCGGACGCGCATCGTGCGCCGACGCCTGCCTGGCGCCGCCGGGTCGGTGCTTCTCAAGGAGCCATTGGGCGACGCTGCACCGCAGCGGCTGCGCGCCGAGCGACACATCCTCGAACGGCTGGCGTCGGTGCAGGGCGTGCCCCGGCTGGCCCCCGCGGCAACGACGGCAACCCAGGCAAAAGGCCCGAGCGACACACTGGCGATTGAAGACGCAGGCGGCGTGCCGCTGCGTGACGCGCTGCACGCGCAGGCCCTTTCGTTGCCGGCGCGTCTGGATATTGCGTGGCAGCTGACGCGCATCCTGGCCGAAGTGCATCGGCTGGGCGTTTCGCACCGCAACATCAATCCGTCCCATGTCGTCCTGGTGGATGGCGCCCCGGGAACATGCGGGCCACCGGCTTGGGGGCGACCTGCTCCCACCCGGCACCCCCTGCTGATCGGCTTCGGCATGGCCACCACGGCGGCCATGCAGCAAACGGCCTGCCGCAACCCTCATGAGATCACTGGCTTGCTAGCCTGCCTGGCACCGGAGCAGACCGGCCGCACGGGCCGGTCGGTGGACCCGCGCACCGACTTGTACGGGCTCGGCGCCACGCTGTACGAACTGTTCACAGGCCGCGCACCATTCGACGACAACGACCCGCTGCAACTGATCCACGACATCCTTGCGCAGGTGCCCACGCGGCCGATCGAGCGGGTGCCCGACATGCCGCAGGCGCTGTCGGACATCGTCATGCGGCTGCTCGAAAAGGAGCCCGACCGGCGCTATCAGAGCGCCGAAGGCCTGGCCCACGACCTTGGACTGCTGCGCGACCGCCTCGCCACCGGCGAGCCCGTCGCCTTCTTGTTGGGCGAACATGATTTCGCCGCGCGGCTGTCGCCACCCGCGCGCCCGATCGGCCGCGAAGCCGAACTCGCCGCATTGCAAGGCGCATTCGCCCACACGCTGCAAGGCCGCGGCCGCGGCGTGATGATCGCCGGCTCGCCCGGCGTCGGCAAGACGATGCTGATCAGCGAGTTGCGCCCGCTTGTGACCGCGCGGCGCGGCTGGTTCGTGACCGGCAAGTTCGACCAGTACCGGCGCGACCAGGCCACCGACGGGGTCTACCAGGCCTTGCGCGCACTCGGCCGGCTGCTGTTGGCCGAACCCGAGGCCGAATTGGCGATGCTGCGATCGAAGATGCTGCGGGAGCTGGGCCCGAACGCCGGGCTGGCGGCCAGCAAGCCTGAGTTTGCGCTGTTGCTGGGCATTGCCCCAATCACCGACACCGACGACGATCCGGTCAAGGCTCAGCAGCGCCGGGTGCAGGGTGCCCTGGAACTGCTGCGCTGCATTGCCTCACCCGAGCGGCCGGTGGTGCTGATCCTCGATGACCTGCAGTGGGCCGCCACGCTGCCGCTGGCCTTTGTCGACGCCATCTTGACCGACGTCACCCTGCGCGGTGTGCTGCTGGTGGGCGCGTACCGGGAGGCCGAGGTCGATGTGGCCCACCCGCTGACCACCATGCGCTCGCGCTGGGAGCGGCTCGGCGTGGCACCGCTGTCGCTCAACCTGCACAACCTGCCGCCGGCTGACCTGGGCGAGTTGATCGGCGAGATGCTTCGCCTGCCGCCAGCCGCGGCCGCGGCCTTGGCCGCCGTGCTGACCGAACGGACGGCCGGCAACCCGTTCGACACGGTCGAGTTGCTCAACGCGTTGCGGCACGACGGCGCCTTGGTTCGCGCCCATGGCGGCTGGCACTGGGATTGCGCGACGATCCGCCAGCACGTCGGCAGCGGCGACGTGCTGGACTTGCTGGCCGCTCGCATCGAGCGCTTGCCGCTCACCACGCAGGACGCGTTGGCGACCATGTCCTGCCTGGGCGGCGAGGTCGAGTTGGGCCTGCTGCGCGCCGCCGTCGGCGCCTCGGCCGAGGCCTTGGACGAGTGCATCGCGCCGGCCTTGGAAGACGGCCTGTTGGTGCAGGAATCAGTCGGCGACGGCGCTCTGCGATTCCGCCACGACCGTGTGCAGCAGGCGGCCAACGACCGCATGGATGCGGCCACCCGCCAGGCGCTGAAGCTGGCGCTGGCGCGTCGGCTGGCGACCCACGGCGACTTCGACGCGGCCGCCGCAGCGCAGTACCTGGCGGTGACCGACGCGCTGCACGAAGCGCCCGAACGCCGCCAGGCGGCCCGCCTGTTCCACAGCGCCGCGACGCAGGTGCGCACCATCAACGACGCGCGCTCGGAGCGGTTCCTGGCCGGCGCCATCGGCTTGCTGGCGGGCTTGGACGATGCGGCGGATGCGGCCCTGGCGGCGGCGATCGAGATCGAACAGCATGCCGTGCTGTACAGCCTGGGGCGCCTGGAAGAGGCCGATGGCGTCTACCGCTCGATCGAGGGCCGCCGCAGCGACGCCCTGGATCCTGTCAACGCCGGCTGCGTGCAAGTGCGCAGTCTGGTCAACCGCCAGCGGCAGCGCGAAGGATTGACGTTGGGCGTCGGACTGTTGCGCCGGCTCGGGCTGGCCGTGCCGCAGGAGACCGATGTCCGGGCCGGGCTCGAGCCGGCTCTGGCTCGCTTCTACAGGTGGATGGCCGACGATGCGCGGGCCGACGATCTGCGCCGTCCGGAACTCCACGACCCGCGATTGCGAATGGCGGCAAAGCTTGCGAACGTCCTGCTTCCCGCCGCGCTTTCCTGTGATCGGATGATGATCGCCTGGCTGACGCTGGAGAGTCAGCGCCTGTGGGCCGAACATGGCCCCTGTGCGTCGCTGGTCGCCAGCCTGGCCTGGGCGCCCAATCTCACGGTCGCCGTGCGCGGCGACTATGCCACCGGCTATGCCGCGGCCCGTCGTGTCATGGCCGTCGGCGAGGCGCGCCGCTATGAACCGGAAACATCACAGGCCCGGTTTCTGTTATCGGCCTTTTCCATGCACTGGTTCGAACCGCTCGAAGCTTGCCTGCACCAGGCGCATGTGGCGCGCGACGGACTGTTGAGGGGGGGCGACCTGCAAAGCGCTGCCTTGACGTACAACATTCTGCTCTTTGCCATGTTTGAAAGCGCACCGACGCTTGCCGGCTGTGCGGCCGAAATCGAGTCAGCCCTGGCCTTTACCGCTCGCACCGGCAACGCTTATGTCATGAACTACGCTCGCGGCGAGCGGCGGTTCGTGCAATGGCTGACCGGCGAGGGCGAAGCGCCGGGGAGCATCGGCCACAGTGCCCCGCAAGAAGCAGCGCCCGGTGCGCCGAGCAATCCGATCATTGCGTCCTTTGTCCACGTCAGCAGCGGCGTGGCAGCGGCCGTGTTTGGAGATGGGGCCGAGCTCGCCCGTCATGCCACAGCCGCCATGACGCTGCTGCCCCACATCCAGGGCTTCTATCGCGCCGCGATCGTGCGTCTGTTGCAGGCCCTGGCCTTGGCAGAGCGCATGCAGGCCGCTGAGCCGGCGGAGCGGGCCGCCCTGCTCATCGAGTTCGATGCCTGCCGCGACTGGATGGCGAGTCGGGCGGCCGACGCGCCGGCCAATTTCCTGCATCTGCTGCGCTGGATCGACGCCGAGCGTGCCTGGGCTGTGGGCGATATCCAGGCGGTGGCGTGCCGGTTCGACGACGCGCTGCAAGAAGGTGCCAAAGTCCAGCGCCCATGGCACAACGCACTGCTCGCCGAGCGCGCCGCGCGCTTCATGCGGGCGCATGGCATGGCGTTCGCCGGCCGCCAGATGCTGGCCGAAGCGCACCGCCGCTACAAGGCCTGGGGCGCCGCCGCCAAGGTGCGGCAACTCGAGCACGACCATGCCTTCCTGACAAGCGCTGAGGCGGCCGGGCGCGCCGGCGATCGGGGCCAGCGCCAGAGCCTGTCTGCCGACGCGATCGACTTGCTCGGCATCGTGCGCGCGTCGCAGGCGCTCAGTTCCGAGACCCATCTCGACCGGCTGCAGTTGCGTGTCATCGAGTTGCTGGGCGAACTGACCGGCGCGACCCGCGTGCACGTCATGTTGTGGAACGACGAGGCGCAAGCCTGGCTGCTGGCGCAGCCGGGTGCCGCCGGCCTGACGACGGCCGAAGCGGACGCGCGCGGGCTGCTGCCGTTGTCGGCCTTCCGTTATGCCGAGCGCACCCGCGAGCCGCTGCTGGTGGAGGACGCGACCCACGACGACCGCTTCGCCAGCGACCCGTATCTGCGCGGTGTCGAGCGCTGCTCGCTGATGGTGGTGCCGATCCTGAACCACGGCACCGCGCGTGCATTGCTGATCCTCGAAAACCGCCTGAGCCGCGCCGCATTCACCGCCGACCGGCTCGACGCGGTGATGCTGATCACCGGGCAGCTCGCGGTGTCGCTGGCGAACGCCCAGCTGTACGAACAGCTGGAGCGGCGCGTGCGCGAGCGCACGCAGGAACTGCAGCACGCGCAGACCCAGTTGCTCGCCGCCGCGCGCCAGGCGGGCATGGCCGAGATCGCCACCAACGTGCTGCACAACGTGGGCAACGTGCTCAACAGCGTCAACGTCTCTGCCAATCTGGTCGGTGACCGGCTGCGCACCTCCAAGGTCAAGGGGCTGGCACGCGCGGTGCGCCTGATGGACGAGCGTGCCGGCGACCTGGGCGACTTCATGACGCGCGATGCCAAGGGCAAGCTGATCCCCAGCTACCTGCGCGAGCTGGCGCAGACGCTGGAGCAAGAGCACGAGGCCATGGCCCGGGAACTCTCTACGTTGAGCAAGAGCGTCGATCACATCAAGGAAGTGGTCGCGACGCAGCAGTCGTACGCCGGCGCGCCGAGATTCATTGAATCCGTGCAGCTCGCCGAGCTGGTGGACGACGCGCTGCGCATGAACGCCGGGGCGCTGACGCGCCACAAGGTGGACGTCGTGACGAACCTTGCCGAGCTGCCCGCACTGCCGCTGGACCGGCACCGCGTGCTGCAGATCCTCGTGAACCTGATCAGCAATGCCAAGCATGCGATGAGCGGCGTCGACGACCAAGCCGATCACAACGCCTGCATCACGCTCGATGCCCACCTCGCAGACACCGCCACCGGCCAGGTCTTGCACGTCACGGTGGCCGACAACGGCGAAGGCATCCCGCCGGAGAACCTGACCCGCGTCTTCTCGCATGGCTTCACCACGCGCAAAAACGGGCACGGCTTCGGACTGCACAGCTGTGTGCTGGCGGCGCAGGAAATGGGCGGCAGCCTGAGCGCGCACAGCGCCGGCTCCGGCCGGGGTGCCAGCTTCACTCTTGAGATTCCGATCGACGTCCCGGAGAGCCAGCCATGACCCCCCGGCAGAACAGGCGCATCCTTCTGATCGACGACATGCCGGCGATCCACGAGGATTTCCGCAAGATCCTCGTGCCCGATGCACCGCAGTGCGCAGGACTCGGCGCCTTCGAATCGGCGCTGTTCGGTGACGAGCCGGTGGTTTCGGCGGTGCCTGCCCCCTTCGAGCTCGACTCCGCCTACCAGGGACAGGAAGGCCTGGCCAAGCTGCAAGCTTCGCTGGCGGCGGACCAGCCGTATGCGATGGCCTTCGTCGACATGCGCATGCCGCCGGGATGGGACGGCCTGGAAACGATAGCGCGGCTGTGGCAGGCTGACGCTCGCCTCCAGGTCGTGATCTGCACCGCCTATTCCGACCATTCGTGGAACGAGGTGCTGGGCCGCCTGGACGCGCGCGACCGGCTGCTGATCCTGAAGAAGCCGTTCGATGCGGTCGAGGTGTACCAACTCGCCAGCTCGCTGACCGCGAAGTGGGAGACGACGCGGCAGGCCGCCGCGCAGCTCTCGCTGATGGAAGAGGCCGTGCGCGAACGCACGCGTGAGCTCACGCTCACCAACGAATCGTTGCGAGCCGAGATCAGCGAACGCAAACACCTGCAAGCGCAGCTGGTGCAGTCGGAGAAGCTCGCCTCGATCGGCCAGCTTGCCGCCGGCGTGGCCCACGAGATCAACAACCCGATCGGCTACATCTTCTCGAACTTCGGCACCTTGGAGACTTACCTCGGCCAGTTGTTCGACATGCTGGCAGCCTATGAGAAGGCCGAGCACAGCGTGAGTGCGCCCGATGTGGCCGCCGATCTGCGCCAGCTGCGCGAAGCGGTGGAGCTGGAGTTCCTCAAGGAGGACATCCCGGTGCTGATGCGCGAGTCGAAGCAGGGCATCGCGCGCGTGCGCCAGATCGTGCAGGACTTGAAGGACTTCTCGCGGGTGGACTCGACGCAGGAATGGGAGTGGGCCAACCTGCACCATGGCATCGATTCGACGCTGAACATGGTGGCCAGTGAGGTCAAGTACAAGGCCGACGTGATCAAGGAGTACGGCGAGCTGCCCGAGGTCGAATGCCTGCCCTCCCAGATCAACCAGGTGGTGATGAACCTGGTGGTGAATGCGGCGCATGCGATGGGCGAGCAGCGCGGGTGCATCACGATCCGTACCGGCACCGACACTGGCAGCGCCTGGATCGAGATCGCCGACAACGGCAGCGGCATTGCGCCCGAGGTGCTGCCGCGCATCTTTGATCCCTTCTTCACGACCAAGCCGGTGGGCAAGGGCACGGGCCTGGGCCTGTCGCTCTCGCATGGCATCGTGCAGAAGCACAACGGGCGCATCGACGTGCGCAGCACGGTGGGCGAAGGCACCACGTTCCGCATCGTGCTGCCGCTGCGGCGCGCGGGGTCGGAGCAGGAACTGGCGCTGGAAAACGCCTGAGCAGCGCGGCGCCGCGTCCGCGCGCTCACTCCGCCCGGATCTGATTCGCCTTCACCACCTTGCCCCAGCGGTCGAGGTCCGACCGGATCTGCTCCGCCATGCGCTGCGGCGTGCCGCCCAGCACCCGCACAGCCACATCCTCCAGCCGCTTGCGGATGCGCGGCGTCTGCATGGCCTTGTTGAAGGCCTCGTTGAGCCGAGCGATCACCGGCGGCGGCGTGCCTGCGGGCGTGATGATGCCGAACCAGGGCTCGACCACGAAGCCGGCATAGCCCGCCTCTTCCATGGTGGGCACGTCCGGCAGGCTGGCCGAGCGCTGCGGGCCGGTCACCGCCAGCGCGCGGATCTTGCCGGCCTTGATGTGCGGCAGCACCGAGGGCTCGTTGTCCACCACGAAGTGGATCTGCCCGCCCATCAGGTCGGTCAGCGCCAGCGCGGCGCCCTTGTACGGCACGTGCACCATCTGCACCCCGGTGACGAGCTTGAACCACTCGGCCGTCAGGTGGTTGGAGGTGCCGATGCCGGACGACCCGAAGTTCACCTTGCCGGGATTCGCCTTGGCATACGCCTGCAGCTCCGGCATGGTCCGGGCGGGAAAGTCGTTGTTCGCCGCGACCACGTTCATCACGCCGCCCACCAGCACCACGGGCGCAAAGTCCTTGAGGATGTCGTAGCCCGGGTTGGCATACACGCTCATGTTGATGGCGCAGGTGCCGATGGAGCACAGGCTCAGCGTGTAGCCGTCGGCCAGGGCCTTGGCCACGCGGGCCGTGGCGATGTTGCCGCCGGCACCGGCCAGGTTCTCGATCACCACCGGCTGGCCCAGCACCTCGGCTGCGCCCTCAGCCACCACGCGCGCAATCAGGTCGGTGGCGCCGCCCGGTGGGAACGGCACCACCAGCTTGATGGGCTTGTCGGGAAACCCTTGCGCCAGCGCGTCACCGCACAGGCAGGTGATCAGCAGCAAGGCCAGGCAGGCACGTTTCATGGGTCACTCTCCAGGGCACGGGGGCGGATGGCGGCAGGATCGATTCAAGCCAAGGTGGGTGGCTCAGGCGGTGCCGGCCGGGGCTTGGACGCCTTGTGCGCCACCGGTGCCCCTGCCTCGCGCCAGGCCGTGAAGCCGCCGCCGAGGTGCGCCACGCGCGCCAGGCCCATGTCCTGCAAGGTCTTGGCGGCCAGGGCCGAGCGCCAGCCCAGCGCGCAGAACAGCACGTAGGTGGCGCCTTCGCGCGCGAACACCTCGCGGTGGTAGGGCGAGGCCGGGTCGACCCAGAACTCCAGCATGCCGCGCGGGGCATGCACGGCGCCCGGCACCACGCCTTCGTTTTCCAGCTCGCGCACGTCGCGCACGTCCACGAACACCACGTCCTCGCGGCCATGCAGGGCCTGCGCTTCGGCCACACCCAGCGTGGTGACCTGCGCCAGGGCTTCGTCCAGGAGTTGTTGGTAGCCTTTGGCCAGTGGCATGTGCGGCCCTGCGTCAGAAATTGGTGGCCTGGAAGGCGCCGCGCTCGCCGGCCAGGAAGCGCTCGATCTGCAGCTTGCGGTCGTTGCCCCAGAAGGGCTCGCCATCGATGATGAAGAATGGCGCACCGAACACCCCCGCCGCGATGGCGCCGTCGTTGACCTGCTTCAGCCGGGCTTTCCAGGTGGGATCGTTCCACACGGCTTCGGCCTCTTGCGGGTCGAGCCCGAACTGGGCGGCCAGGGCCTTGAGCTGCAGCGGGTCGCTGAGGTCGATGCCGCGGGTGAAGTACGCACGCAGGCCCGTGGTGGCCCAGCGCCGCGCCCGCGCCGCATCGCGTGTGGCGTGCAGCCACCAGAACAGCCGCGCGGCATTCTGCGTGGAGACGGGGAAGCGGGCCGGCTGCGCGTAGGGCACGCCTTCGAACCGGGCCGAGCGCGCAAAGTCGAGCAGCACGTACTCGCGCTTGAGCGGGTACTCCACCGGCGGCTTGAGGCCCGCGGCCTGGAAGGTGGCGCCCAGCAGCATGGCATGCCATTGCACCGTGCGGCCATGGCGGGCGGCCAGCGCATCCACCCACTCCGAGGCGATGTAGGAGTACGGCGACGAGAAGTCGAAGTAGAAGTCGATGGGTGGCGGGCTCATGGCGCAACCTTAGCGCGGCTCCGCAGCGGCGTCCATCCCTGCGCCCGCCATGTCAAGTTCAGCGCCCATACAGCACCTGCGGCAGCCACAGCCCGATGCCGGGGAACTGGTACAGCAGCACGATGGCGAGGACCTGGATGCCCATGAAAGGCAGCATGCCGGTGAAGATCTGGTTCAGGCTCACGTGCGGCGGGCTCACGCCCTTGAGGTAGAACGCCGCCATGGCCACCGGCGGGCTCAGGAACGCGGTCTGCAGGTTCAGCGCCACCAGCAGGCCGAAGAACAGCGGGTCGATGCCGAAGTTGCCCAGCAGCGGAATGAAGATGGGCATGAAGATCACGATGATCTCGGTCCACTCCAGCGGCCAGCCCAGGACGAAGATGATGACCTGGCTGAGCACCAGGAACTGGGTCTTGCTCAGGTTCATGGACAGCACCCATTGCTCCACCAGCGCCTGCCCGCCCAGCAGGGCAAAGGCGGCAGAGAAGATGGCCGAACCCACGAACAGCCAGCACACCATGGCGCTGGTCTTGGCGGTGAGGAACACACTCTCCTTGACCACGCCCAGGGTGAGGCGCCGGTAGAGCGCCGCCAGCATCAGGCCTCCTGTGGCCCCCACGGCCGCGGGCCTCGGTGGGCGTGGCCAGGCCGAACACGATGGACCCCGGCACCGCCAGGATCAGCACCACCAGCGGGAAGAACGAGGTCAGTAGCATCTTGCAGATCTCGAGCCGCTGGAAGCTCAGCAAGGCGTAGAAGCCCAGCAAGGCCAGCGCGCCAATGGCCAGGCCCACCCAGTAGCGGGCCGGCGCTGGCTGGCGGGCCGCGGGCGCGGTTTCGGCACGTGCCGTGCGGGGGCGGTCCCTGGAGAGCCGGCGCCGGGGCGGCGGGTTCGGCACCCGGCGGTTCCTTGACGCCGCCATCTGCCGCGGGCGGCTCCTGCAAACCGCCACCGCTGCCGGCAGGCTCCTTCAGGGTCCCGGGTGGTTCGCTCACGCCGTCGGCCCCCGCCGTGCTCGCTGACACGACATCGGCGGGTGCGGCGGCCAGGCGGTACGAGCCCAGCGCCACGACGGCGAACACCACCGCGGGCAGCAGCGTGACCGCCAGTTGCCGCAGCAGATAAGCGGCCGGCACGCCCACGGCTGCCGAACCACGCAAGGCCTTCAGCAGCGCCGGCAGTGCGCGGTTCGATCCCGCGCCGGCGACCTGCTGCGTCAGCGGCGGCAGCACCACGTGCCGCTGCTCGGCCGACAGCGGCGGGGCCAGGTGCGGCTTGACCAGCGCGACCAGGACGACATAGACGACGTACAAGTCCGCCAGTATCAGCCCCGGGAAGAAGGCCCCGGCATACCGCTGCACCACCGACACGCCGGCCGTGGCGCCGTAGACGATCAGCATCACCGAGGGCGGGATCAGGATACCCAGGCAACCGCCGGCGTGATGGCCCCGGCCGGCAGCAAAAGGCCACCGGCCGCTTGCGCCCCGGTGGCCCTGCAGGGAACCCCTTTCAGGTCTTGCGGCCGAAGTAGTGGTTCCAGGCCATCTTGAAATCCACCGTGTAGTCGGCCTGCCGCTGGCCAGCCCGCTGGGCGTAGGCGCGCTGCGAATCGCAGGATCTTCTTGAAAGCGGGTTGTCGGCGGGCTTCTTGGCAAGGATCTTGTCCCAGGCCTCCAGCTGCGCGCAGGATCGCATCGGACGTCTTGTAGAAGTTGACCTTGTCCTTGGTCTCCTTGGTCTTGAGCTCGATGTAGTCCTTGGAGTTGCGGTCGATCGCCTTCCAGCTCATGTCGGCGCTGGCGGCCTGCACGGCGTAGTCGATGATGCGCTTGAGCTCCGGCGCCAGGCCCACGGTACGGAACTTGATGCCCTTCATGTCCTCTACCCGGGCCACCGGTTTCTTGAACCAGCCGAAGGGCCGGGTGGGCATGGGCCCGTACAGGAAGGACACGACCTCGATGTTCAGGCTCTTGTAGATCTCCTGCAGCAACTCCTGGCCGCCGCCGTAGTCGTGCCAGGACAGCCGCATGTTGGAATCCATGCCGTAGGAAGGGCCCGAGCCCCATAGCGCCGGCGCGGAGTTCTTGCCGTAGTGGTAGGCCACCACGCCGTGGCCACCGTCCAGCGTGCCCTTGTTCACTGCATCCAGCAACTGAAACGCCGGCACCACCGAACCCGAGGGCAGCACCTCGATCTTCATCCGCCCACCGGCCATGTCGTTGACCTTCTTCGCAAGTCAGAGACATTGGCCGACCCCGGCGCCCATCCGCGGCCCGCCTATGCAGGAGCGAGTGCGTCACTGCAAGGCGGTGCCTGTGCCGCCGAATCAGCCGCGGGTGGGGCCGGGACCGACATCAACCAGCCACGCAGGTTCTTGATCACGACCCGATTGCACTGGGTGCGAACCAGGCTGCCGCGCTCCATGCGCTCTTTCTTGCCCTCGGCGTAGCGGTAGGTCTTCTGCGGCACCTCGCCTTGGAGCGATGGCTTCACGACATGGTCCAGGACCAACCCCAGCGAATGCGCAAACAGAAGCGCACTCGCTTCCTTGAGCTTGCCGGCCTGGCCTGCACCCCAATAGTCGGCCGGCACCGTTTGCTCACGGGTGTTCCACACCACCTTCACGACGGCTTGATGCAGCACCTTTTGCGGCTCATCGCGAGTGCGCACGGCGACGGTGTTGTCGAGGATCAGCACGCTCTGGTCCTGCCCCAATGTGAACACGGGCGCACTCTCGATGATCCAGTCGGCCTCGTCCGACCCACCGGCCTCGACATGCCGGTGGCTGCCCATGAGCGCCTGCTGGGCCAGGCCGCGCTGCAACAACTGGCCGTGGTCGAAATCGCTCAGGTCAGCCTTGTAGGCATCGAGCACTTTGTCAGCCGCCTCTTGCATCTGGGTGCGCTGGCTGTTCTTGGCCGATTCGACGATCGCCCCGTGCGTGAGGACCGCCACCAGCAAGCCCACGGCATTGGGTGCCGGGTAGAGCATCTGCGTCCCCGCCACCCCGGCATCGTCAAAGTTGACCATGCCGCGGAAGGCAACCTTCTGCTCCGCAGGGAGCTTGAGGGTGAAAGTGGCAGGGGCCGCAACGCCGGCTGAGTCGGGCGCGGCCATCGCCTGCACGGCGAGCAATGGCCCGCCAAGCAGGAGGCAGGCCTGGACGGCAGCACCGGCCAGCGAAGCGCGAGCGCGCCACACGGAAGCACGCGCAGTCATGGCGTCACTGCCCCAGCGGCTTGACGAAGCTGTCGCGGCCCAGTTCCAAGGCCTGGAAGTATGCATTGCTGAGGCCTGGAAACTTGGGCGGCTCGTCCCATTTGCCCTCGGCGCTCTTGAGAATCTCCACCGGCTGGTACCACTCCAGCGCATGGGTCTGGAGGTTGACGATGTAGCCGCTGCCGCGGAGGATGCCCTTGGGGTCGCCCGTGGGGATGTAGGCCGAGTAGGTGCGTTGAAAGCCGAGCGTGGTGATGTCGATCACCAGCAGCTTGTCGAGCTTGTACTTGTCGCGCAGCGATGAGAAGTTCTTGCGGGCCGTGTTGGGCTGCTGCGAACTGAAGGCGGGCAGGTCTTCGATCTTCACGTCTTCTTCGATCACGACCACCTCCAGCCCCTTCTTGCGCAGCGCAGCCGCGGCGTCGGCCTTGAGCTTGGGCAGGTCTTCCAGCGGCAAGGTGCCGGCGTGGCTGGTCAAGGACGAGTTGGCCACGGCGGCGGCGGCATAGCACAGCAGGCAACTGGCGCCTGGCAAGTGGGTGTCTACCTTGGGCAGCGGGCTCATCGCCACGCCGATGCGTGCCCCAGGGGACTTGAGCGTGCTGTCCGACAACGGGATGGGCGGCTGCGGCGGCGTCGCGCACCCACCGGCCAACAACACGACAGCCGCCAACGCGGCAGCAAGACCGAATTTCATGAACACACTCCCTTGAATGATTTTGAGATCGCCGGCTTGCCCTTTCCCAGGGTCCGACAGACCAAAATCATAGGGGAGCAAGCCGGCAAACCACTCAAGGCTGCGGCCCGGCGTGGCAAAAAGTACGCAGCGCCGCCAACGGCGGGAAACTACGAATTGGCAGCAGCCGAGCCGGCCCGGCTACTCGGCCGCCAGCGCCCGCCCGATCAGGATGCGCTGCACCTCCGACGTGCCCTCGTAGATCTGGCACACGCGCACGTCGCGGTAGATGCGCTCCACCGGGAAGTCGCTCACGTAGCCGTAGCCGCCGTGCACCTGGATGGCCTGGCTGCACACGCGCTCGGCCATCTCGGACGCAAACAGCTTGGCCATCGCGGCCTCTTTCAGGCAAGGCCGGCCGGCGTCCTTCAGGCTGGCGGCATGCCGGACGAGCTGGCGCGCGGCCTCGATCTGCGTGGCCATGTCGGCCAGCTTGAACTGCACCGCCTGGTGCTCGAAGATCGGCCGGCCGAAGGCCTGGCGCTCGCGGGCATAGGCCAGTGCCGCCTCAAAGGCCGCCCGCGCCATGCCCACCGCCTGGGAGGCGATGCCGATGCGCCCGCCCTCCAGGCCAGACAGCGCGACCTTCAAGCCCTGGCCTTCGTCGGCCACGCGATTCTCGGCCGGTACGCGGCACTGCTCAAACAGGATCTGCGCGGTGTCGCTGGCGTGCTGGCCCATCTTGTCTTCGACACGGGCCACGACGTAGCCGGGCGTGGTAGTGGGCACGATGAACGCGCTGATGCCCTTCTTGCCCGCGGCCTTGTCGGTGACCGCCATCACCAGGGCCACGTCGCCGTGCTTGCCGCTGGTGATGAACTGCTTCACGCCGTTCAACACATAGTGGTCGCCGTCGCGCCGGGCGGTGGTGCGCAGGCCCGCGGCCTCGGAGCCCACGTGCGGCTCGGTCAGGCAGAAGGCGCCCAGCAGGTCGCCGCGCGCCAGCGGCCGGAGCCACTGCTGCTTCTGTGCCTCGGTGCCCCAGGCCATCAGGATGCTGCACACGGGGCAGTTGTTGACGCTGACAATGGTGGAGGTGGCGCCATCGCCCGCGGCGATTTCTTCGAGGATGAGCGCCAGCGAGAGGTAGTCCAGCCCGGCGCCGTCGTACTCGGTGGGCACCGCCACGCCGTAGCAGCCCAGGCCGGCCAGGCCGCGCAGTTCGTCGCGCGGGAAGTGATGGGTCTTGTCCCATTGCGCCGCCTGGGGCGCAATGCGGTCGCGCACGTAGGTGCGCACGGCCTCTTGCACGGCGCGGTGGTCGTCACTCAGCAGCATGGGGGTCACCAGGCAATGGCATGGCCATCGTGATTGAGGTAGCGGCCGTTGTCGGCAGCGGTGAGGCCGGCCAGGGTGTGGCGCAGGCTGGCCACGCTTTCTTCCACGCCCAGGTCGGCATCGCTGCCGCCCATCTCCGTGCGCACCCAGCCGGGATGGAAGCTCACGCAGATGGCCCGGCCTGCCAGCACCAGCGAGGCATCCTTCAGCACCGAGTTCACCGCCGCCTTGGAGGCGCGGTAGAGCCAGCTGTTGCCGGCCAGGCGGGAGCCGATGGAGCCCATGCGCGAGGAGATCACCGCCAGCCGCGCGCCCGGCGCCAGCGCCTCAGCCAGTTGCGGGATCACGCGCATGGGGCCCAGCACGTTGGTGTGCATCACGGCGTTGAAGTCGGCCTCGCCCGGGGGTGACAGGGCATTCAGGTCCCGAGGGCCCAGCACACCGGCATTGACCACGGCAATGTCGAACTGCGCCCCGTTGATCTGCCAGGCCAGCCCGGAGGCGCTCTTGGCATCGGCCACGTCCAGTGCCAGGGCTTTGGCGCCCAGTTCACGCAAGTGCGCCAAGGCCGCTTCGCTGCGCGCCGTGGCGGTGACCTGGGCACCGTCCGCGCGGTATTGGCGGACCAGTTCGAGGCCGATGCCGCGCGAGGCCCCGATGATGATCACCTGCGTCATGGTCAGAGCAACTCAACCGCCATGGCCGTGGCCTCGCCGCCGCCGATGCACAAGGCGGCGACGCCGCGCTTCCTGCCCTGCTTGCGCAGCGCCCCCAGCAAGGTGACCACGATGCGCGCGCCGCTGGCCCCGATGGGGTGGCCCAGTGCGCAGGCGCCGCCGTGCACGTTGACCTTCTCGTGCGGCAGCTGGTGGTCCTTCATGGCGGCCAGCGTCACGGCGGCGAAGGCCTCGTTGATTTCCCACAGGTCCACGTCGCGCGCCGCCCAGCCGGTTTTCTTGAGCAGCTTGTCAATGGCACCCACCGGCGCCGTGGTGAACCACTCCGGCGCCTGCGCATGCACGGTGTGGCCCACGATGCGAGCCAGCGGCTGCAGGCCCAGTTGGCGGGCGGTGGACTCGCGCATCAGCACCAGCGCGGACGCACCGTCGGAGATGCTGGACGAGGTGGCCGCGGTGATGCTGCCGTCTTTCTTGAAGGCGGGCTTGAGCCCCGGGATCTTGTCGAGCTTGGCCTTGAAGGGTTGCTCGTCGCGCGCGATCTTGACGTCGCCGCCCTTGCCGGCCACGCTGACCGGGGCGATTTCCCAGTCGAAGCTGCCGTCGGTGTTGGCCTTGAGCGCGCGCTCGGTGGAGGCCACCGCGAAGGCGTCCATGGCCTCGCGCGTGAAACCGTACTTGGCCACGCAGTTTTCCGCGAACACCCCCATGGCCTTGCCACGCTCGTAGGCGTCTTCCAGCCCGTCGATGGCCATGTGGTCGTACAGCATGGCGGCGCCGTACTTGACGCCCTTGCGCACAAAGCTCAGGTGCGGCGCGTTGGTCATGCTCTCCATGCCACCGGCCACCACCACGCCGGCGCTGCCGGCGGCCAGCATGTCGTGCCCGAACATCATGGCGCGCATGCCCGAGCCGCACATCTTGGACAAGGTCACGGCGCCGGCGCTGTCGGGCAGGCCGGCCTTGCGCGCGGCTTGGCGGGCGGGCGCCTGGCCCTGGCCCGCCATCAGGCAATTGCCCATCAGCACCTCGTCGACGGCATCGCCGGGCACGCCGGCCCGTTCGACCGCGGACTTGATCGCCACAGCGCCCAGCTCCCAGGCTTGCAACGCAGAAAAATCGCCCAGCAGGCCGCCGATGGGCGTGCGGGCCGCGGACACGATGACAATGGATTCAGCCATGAGTGGACTCCTGAGTTGGCGAAGGGCCGCCCTGAGGCGACTCACCCCCCCGGGGGGCGGACGACCGAAGGTTGGCCTGGGGGCACTAAAACTTCATGAAGGAACGAGCAAAGGTGTGCCGCGCTCCTCCTGCACGACACGCTTGATGTAGGCCTGGAAGGCCGGGTCTTCGCCCCGCAGCAGCAGCGGCAGGGCGCTGACGAAATTGTCGCGCCGGCACCATTCGCGCATGTAGTCGTCCCACGAGTTCCAGCGCCGCCGCTCGGTGCCCACCATGTCTTCCTTGTAGGCCACCAGGTAGGCCCGCTCGAACAGCGACACCAGCATGTCGAAGATGAGCAGCGTGCGCTCGTTCTGGTCGGGCGTGGGGCTGGGCAGGGGCGAGTTGGTGCGCAATTGCAGGTCGGCATTGGACAGCACGACCTTGAGGAACTCGTTGTACTCGTTGGAGAGCATCTGGTAGGCCTCTTCCTCCTCGTTCTCGCGCTCGCGGCGCTGCTCGTAGAGGAACACGCCGATGGCAAACGGCAGGCCCACCACCGTGACGATGAAGCTGGCCAGCTCCAGGGCTTCCTTCCACTCGGGCAAGGTCACACGGTGCCTTTCGCGGCCTGGGCGGGCTGGGCTGCCACCGTGTGCGCCAGGGAGCGCCGGCGCTGGTGCGCAAAGCGCTTGTGCGGGTCGTACGGGAACACGTCGTGCACATGGCCGGCGGCGATGCGGGCCTGGTGCGCCTGCCAGAACGAGGCGTCCAGCAGGTCGGCATGGTGCTGCATGAACACCTGGCGCACCTGCGGGTTGCCCAGCAGGAAGGGCTCGAAGGTCTCGGGGAATACGTCCTTGGGGCCCACGCGGTACCAGATCTCGCCGGACATTTCTTCCTCCTCGCTGCGCGGCGCCGGCACGCGGCGGAAGTGACAGTCGGTGAGGTACTCGATCTCGTCGTAGTCGTAGAACACCACCTTGCCCTGGCGCGTGACGCCGAAGTTCTTCCATAGCATGTCGCCGGGAAAGATGTTGGCCGCCACCAGGTCCTTGATCGCATTGCCGTACTCGATGACCGCGTGCTCCAGTTGCGCGGGTGTGGCTTCCTGCAGAAAGATGTTCAGCGGCACCATGCGCCGCTCGATGTAGAGGTGGCGGATGACCAGCACCTCACCGTCGTCCTCGACCAGGCTGCCGCAGAAGTGCTTCAGTTCGGTGATCAGCTCGTCCTCGAAACGGTAGCGCGGAAACGCCACGTCGCTGTATTCCAGCGTATCGGCCATGCGGCCGACGCGGTCATGTTGCTTGACCAGCAGGTACTTGCTCTTGATGAGCTCGCGCGTGGTGTCCTTGGGCGCGGGGTAGAAGTCCTTGATGACCTTGAACACGTACGGGAACGAGGGCAGGTCGAACACCATCATCACCATGCCCTTGATGCCCGGGGCGATGCGGAACATGTCGCCGCTGTGGCGCAGGTGGTGCAGGAAGTCGCGGTAGAACAGGTTCTTGCCGTGCTTCTGCAGGCCGAGCGCGCTGTACAGCTCGGCGCGCGGCTTGCGCGGCATGAGCGAGCGCAGGAACTGCACGTAGGCCGAGGGCGTCTCCATGTCCACCATGAAGTACGAGTGGGCAAAGCTGAAGATGAGCTGCAGCTCGTCTTCGCCGAACAACGCCGCGTCGACGACCAGCTTGCCTTCGCGCGTGTGCAGGATGGGCAAGGCAAACGGCCGCTCGCGAAAACCGTTGATGATCTTGCCCACCACGTAGGCGCCCTTGTTGCGGAAGAACAGCGAGCTGAGCACCTGGACCTGGAAGTTGGTGCGCAGCCGGTAGCTGCCCAGCTCCTTGAGCAGCACCGCCAGCACCAGTTCCACGTCGCGCCCCAGGTCCTCGAACTCGCGTTCGAGCTGGAAGTTGGTGACGATGCGCAGGCAGGTTTCGCGCAGCGTCTCGCGCGTGGGGTAGTAGGCGCGGTAGGTGGGCAGCGAAGCCGGCTCGTCGTTCTCGATGTACTCGGTGCTCACCGCGGGCCGCACGAAGATGAAGTCGTTGCGAAAGTAGTGGCGGTGCAGGATCTTGGTGGTGACCGAGTTGAAGAAGGTCTCGGCCAGCTCGGGCTGGTGGTGGTCGATCAGCAGGCCGATGTAATGCAGCTTGACCTGCTGCCAGGTGTCGCTGGGCAGGTCGGCGGCGCCGAACTCCTGCTGCAGCCGCTCGGTGGCCTCGGCCACGCGGCGGTCGTAGAACTCGATGCGCTCGCGCTGGGCCCGCTGCTGGCCGGCCCAGTCGCCGGCGTCGAAGCGCTGCTTGGCGGCACGGCTGGTGGCGCGGAACAAGCGGTAATGCTTGTCAAAGCCATCACGCATGGCCTGCGCGATGGCAAAGGCGCGGCCGTCGTCGAGTTGGTGGGGGAACATGGCGGGAGTTTACGCAGCGGCTGAGCGACTTAGCCGCTGCTGCCAGTAGCAGGCGAGCCGGATGCTGCCGGCCGCTTGCCCGTCACTGAAGATGCTCACGGAAGATCAGCCTCTGACGCCCGAAGGCCGGGGGATCGATTGGCGACGCACATTACCTGGGGATGAATGTATCCACCTTTTCGGGTATAACGCCCATCGAATTCGGTTCTTCAATCTTTTACGTCATTCGGAGTCATCTGAAGATTTTCCAGGCACCTCAATTGCAACCCAATTGGACTTACCCGATCAGTCGCAACAATTACCACTCCAATTGCAGATTCAAGCAAGGCTCACATAGGCCGTTATTTCATAGAAATCATTCAATGGCATTTACAACTCACGAACAAACTCATCAGGAACTTCGACAAACACAATTTTCGGCAATGAAAATATATGAAAACCAACAAGTCGCACCCCAAACTACCTGGGCACAAAGGCATTTATGTTCCTTGAGTTTATCGCCGATAGTATTCGATCTTTCAGTCTCCGCACGTCGTCCAAGCTCATCTGCGAACTCGGATTATCCTTCAACTGCAAATCAATCAGGCTCATTCGATCCGCAACGCATCTACCTTGAAATGCACAGGTATAAACCACCTCAAAGTCGGTAGAATCACATCGCTCACCTAAATCACAAGCCAAAAGACTAAGAGCTTCGCCAATAATATTTGAAGAGGCTCCGAAAGGGTAGTATTCACCGTCAAAATACTGCCCTCGCTCAGTTACCGGAATCAGCGACAATCGCATTAGCTCTGGATCCGCCTTCACCAACAACTCGAGCAAAGGCGCCTTTCTCTCTTCATTGCTCTTTGCCTTGGAAAGGCGTCTTTGGATCGAAAGCAATGAATCTTGAAGTACGTCTCCGTTATTAGAGCCCATTAACACCTCTTGAGGCTCAACCTCGTAGGCATTAAAATTCGCACAGAGATTTTGCAATTTACGAAGGGCATCCTGCTGCGAGTACAAATCCTCCGACCTGACAGGCGGCAACTTGTCACCATTCCGGACCAGGTCAAACACTGTCAGGCACTGAAATTTAGCCCGCTTTGCATAGAAAATTCCGCCTTGTTCTGGATGAAGTTTCGCTTTTTCCGAAAAGGCCCTTAAATCATTTGCAGCATGTAGTTCTGCAAGAGGATCAAAGTTCACATCAGGGACGATACTCAAAGAAGGCCCGTCTTTATGCACAACCCCTGTATGCACATCACTGATCGCAGCGGTATCACCGGGATTTAGTACTTCCTGACGAGGCACATCGTCTGCATCACCACGAATAGCTGACCACCAGAAATACGAGGCACCGCATATCGCAGCAACGATGGCCGCTACCGCACAAGCTTTAAACATATGAACAGCCATCGTTGAAATACAGTATTTACTTACTAGTACACTGCGACGGCTTCACCACACCGTCCTTCTCCTTAAGGCTCCCCGGCATTGGTTCCACAATTCCTCCGTTGGAGAACATTGGATGAAGCACGGGCCATTTCTCCTCGCCTCCATCCGCATATGTAACAGTAATTAGTTTTGCAGAAATGACAGTACGCCTTGCGGGAGAATACATACCAAGGCTTCGGTAAACAGCAATGGCAGCGAGATTTCTAGTGGATTCGTCGCTCTTCGAAGTTGTCTCACGAAGCCCTTCAGAGGTAATGGCACACCTGACGTCAGTCTTTGACGCCAGATCATCAGTGACCTTCGCGACTTCTCCCGCAACATCCGCGGGAAGGTGAAATAGATCAATAATTCTTTGCGACATATCCCCCTCCAAGTCTGCCAACAGGTCAGCACAAGCGCCGCCGTAGCAAAGAACCCTGGTATTTGGAGTACCATAAATGATAACGGGCGGCAAAGTTACATCAAAACTAAACTCAACCTGAAAGCTAGTTTCAATCGAGGACGGCGGCAAGGTTTTTGAAATATCCTTGGCCGCATGTGCCGCAAAAGCAAAAACGCTGAAACACAAAGCAAGAGCGATTCTAAGCATTCGACTCATTCCTATAATTAAGTTACGTCAAGACCAAATTAGCACGTCTTCTTCAAGGGTACCAAGAGTGCAGTCTAATCGGCCTATATGTGTCCCACAACCATCAAATTAGCGATAAGGTCTGGGCGGATCAAACCTCACTCCACCTTGAGCCGATATGGTCTATGTAATCCATCTCGCACTTTTCACATCGTCTCCGCAAACAGCTCCCGCCCGATCAGCATGCGGCGGATCTCCGAGGTCCCGGCACCGATCTCGTACAGCTTGGCATCGCGCCACAGCCGCCCCAGCGGGTAGTCGTTGATGTAGCCGTTGCCACCGAAGATCTGGATGCCCTCGCCCGCCATCCAGGTGGCCTTCTCGGCGCACCAGAGGATCACGCTGGCGCAGTCCTTGCGCACTTGGCGCACGTGTTCGCTGCCCAGCTTGTCGAGGTTCTTGCCGACGGTGTAGAGGAACGAGCGCCCGGCCTGCAGCACGGTGTACATGTCGGCCACCTTGCCCTGGATGAGCTGGAACTCGCCGATGGACTGGCCAAACTGCTTGCGGTCGTGGATGTAGGGCACCACCTCGTCCATCACGGCCTGCATCAGGCCCACGGGGCCGGCGGCCAGCACGGCGCGTTCGTAGTCCAGCCCGCTCATCAGCACCTTGGCCCCGCCGTTCACCGCGCCCAGCACGTGGGCGGCCGGCACCTCCACGTTTTGGAACACCATCTCGCCGGTGTGGCTGCCGCGCATGCCCAGCTTGTCGAGCTTCTGCGCGCTGGAGAACCCGGGCATGCCTTTTTCGACGATGAAGGCCGTCACGCCGCGGGCGCCCAGCTGCGGCTCGGTCTTGCCGTACACCACCATCACGTCGGCGTCCGGGCCGTTGGTGATCCACATCTTGGTGCCGTTGAGCACATAGTGGCTGCCGCGGTCTTCGGCCCGCAGCTTCATGCCGATGACGTCGGAGCCCGCGCCCGGCTCGCTCATGGCCAGCGCGCCCACATGTTCACCGGAGATCAGCCCCGGCAGGTACTTGCGCTTCTGCGCCTCGCTGCCGTTGCGCTTGATCTGGTTGACGCACAGGTTGGAGTGCGCGCCGTACGACAAGCCCACCGAGGCGCTGGCGCGGCTGATTTCCTCCATGGCCACCATGTGCGCCAGGTAGCCCAGGCCGGCGCCGCCGTACTCCTCGGGCACCGTGATACCCAGCACGCCGATCTCGCCCATCTTGCGCCACAAGTCCATGGGGAACTGGTCGCTGCGGTCCACCTCCGCGGCGCGCGGGGCGATCTCGGCTTGCGCGAAATGGCGCACCGCGTCGCGCAGTGCGTCGATGTCGTCGCCGAGCATGAAGTCCAGGCCGGGTAGTGTCATGGGCAAGAGTCTCCTTGTGTGGGGTCTGGCGGCGTCGCTTGTGTGACACCGGAATCGCCGCCGCCGGATCGCGGCGCGGTGGGTAGACTGCAATGGTCCCACGCGCCGCGAGCGGCCCCCGATCCGGCGGGCCCTGGCGCATGGCAAGGCACTACTTTATGGCCAATCCCAAAGAGAACGAGTTGCGCTACCCACTGGGCGACCAGTTGCCCGCCATCGAGGCCACCCTGGAGCTGGCCCCGGGCGTGCGCTGGCTGCGCATGGCCCTGCCCTTTGCGCTGGACCACATCAACCTGTGGCTCCTGCGCGACCGGCAAGAGGGCGTCGAGGGCTGGACCATCGTCGACTGCGGCATCACCAACGAGGCCACCCAGGCGGCCTGGGAGCAGGTGTTCGCGAACGAACTGCAAGGCCTGCCGGTGCTGCGCGTGATCGTCACGCACATGCACCCCGACCACATCGGCCTGGCGCACTGGCTCACCGAGCGCTGGAGCACCCCGGAGCGCGACTGCCGGCTGTGGATCAGCGCCACCGACTGGAACGCGGCGCGCATGGCCAGCCAGAGCACCACCGGCTTCGGCGGCGAATCAGCGGCCAACTTCTTTGCCAGCCAGGGGCTGACCGACCCGGAGGCGCTGGCCAAGGTGCGCGCCCGCTCCAACTACTTTGCGAGCATGGTGCCGAAGGTGCCGCAGCGCTACCGGCGGCTGATGGACGGCGATGTGCTGTCCATCGGCGGCAATGGCTGGCGCTGCTTTGCCGGCTACGGACACGCGCCGGAGCACATCAGCCTGTTCAGCCAGGACCTGGGCGTGCTGATCAGCGGCGACATGGTGCTGCCGCGCATCTCCACCAACGTGAGCGTGATCGACATCGAGCCCGAGGCCAACCCGCTGCCGCTGTACCTGCAGTCGGTCGCCCGCCTGCGCTGCCTGCCCGCCGAGACGCTGGTGCTGCCTTCGCACGGCAAGCCGTTCCACGGACTGCATGCGCGCATCGCGCAACTGCACGAGCACCATGACGAGCGCTTCGCGGAGGTGATCGACGCCTGCCGCCAGGCCCCGCGCAGCGCCGCGGACCTGGTGCCGGTGCTGTTCAAGCGCCCGCTGGACCTGCACCAGACCACCTTTGCCATGGGTGAGGCGGTGGCGCATGTGCATGCGCTGTGGCTGGAGGGCAAGCTGGTGCGTGCGAAGGGGGTGGATGGGGTGTTCCGGTTTACGGTGGCCTGACTGGAAGGTGGAAGGTGGAACGGGGCGCTGCGACGTCGGGCATCACGGCGCGGGAACCCGAAGGTCTTCCACTGCAGCAGCCGACGGGCCAGCCTTTCAACGTTCAATCGTCATAGCGGGCTGATGCAGGGTGGCCAGCCGGCGGCCCGACTGCACCGCCCTCCGCTTCGCTACGGGTTCCTTCCGCTCCTCGCTCCGCGGGGCGGCTGCGGTCGCTCCGCATTGCCGCTCCCGCGGCAACGCATAGATCGTCCTCGCCGGTCTGCCGCAAGCGGCAGACTGCCCCCGCTGCACTGCGGTGCTCAGCGGCGCACACGGGCCGCCGGCCGGCCACCCTGCATCAGCCTGCACCACCGAGCACTGCGGCGATTCCACCTGCCCAGTCTCTGCTCACGCGCCTCCTCAAACACCACGCTGCCCACAGGGGCGTGCGCTCCGAAGCAGGCACGCCGACTCTCAGCTCCGCCAGCGCCGCCACCACGCCAGCACCCCCAGCGTCACCCCCATCACCAGGAACGACACCACCGTCGTGACCGTGCCCAGCGCATAGATCACCGGCGTGGTCACCGTGGTGGTGAGGCCTTGCAGTTCCAGCGGCAAGGTGTTGAGGTCGCCCATGGCCTGCGACGAGCGTGCGATCTCGTCCCAGCTCAGCGTGAAGCCGAACATGCCCACGCCCACCAGGCTGGGACCGATCAGCGGCAGCAGCACGTGCACCAGGCTCTGCCACGGTGTGGCGCCCAGGTCGCGGGCCGCCTCTTCATAGGCCGGATTGAAGCGGTTGAACACGGCAAACATGATCAGCAGGCCAAAGGGCAGCGTCCAGGTGAGCTGGGCGCCCAGGCCGGAGCTGAACATGCCCAGCGCGCTGGTGTAGTCCTCCAGCGCAGCGGGCCACCAGGATTCGAGCAGCGCCTTCATGCCGCTATCCAGCAAGCGGAACATCAGCCCGATGCCCAGCGACACGATGATGGACGGCATGATGAGGCTGGCCACCACACCGTAGAACAGTACCGTGCCACCCGGCAATTTGTTGCGATAGGCCAGGCCGGCCAGCAGCGACAGCAGCACTGTGAGGACCATCACCCCCGCGCCCAGTACCAGCGAGCGCCGGAATGCGGCGCCGATGTCCACCACGCCGATGCCTTCCCACAGCTTGGCGAACCAGTGCAACGACACGCCGCGCATCGGGAAGGTGAGGCCACCCTCCGGGCCCTGGAAGCTCAGCACGAAGATGGCAATCATCGGCCCGTAGAGGAACAGCACGAAGGCCGCGAAGAAGGCCGCCAGCAGCCAGAAGCTCAGGGGCCGGGTGGGCCGCCGGGTGGCCGCGTGCATCACAGCTCCCGGCGCAGGTCCACCCAGCGCGTCAAGGCCACGATCATCAGCAGCACGGCCGCCAGCAGCATCACCGCATTCGCCGCAGCGGCCGGGAACTGCAGGTAGCTGGCCTGCACCTGGATCACCTTGCCCACCGAGGCGATCTGCTGCCCGCCCATCACGCCCACGGTGACGAAGTCGCCCATCACCAGCGCGATGACGAAGATGGAGCCGATGATGAGCCCCGTGCGGCACAGCGGCAGCACCACGTGCCACACCGTCTGCCAGGGCGTGGCGCCGCTGTCGCGGGCCGCCTCGATGAGGCTGCGGTCGATGCGCATCATCGAGTTGAAGAGGGGCACGATCATGAACATGGTGTACAGGTGCACGAAGGCCAGCACCACCGAGAACTCGGAGAACAGCAGCCACTCCTGCGGCTGGTCGGCCAGGTGCAGGCCCAGCAAGGCATCGTTCACCAGGCCGTGGCGGCCCAGCAGCGGCACCCACGCGATCATGCGGATCACGTTGCTGGTCCAGAACGGCACCGTGCACAGGATGAAGAGCACCGTCTGCCATAGCGTGGAGCGCACGTGGAAGGCCAGGAAGTACGCCACCGTGAAGCCCAGCACCGCGGTGATGGCCCAGGTCAGCAGGCTGAACTTGAGCGTGGACCAGTAGGTCTTGAGCGTGACGCACAGGTCCCCGCCACCGCCGCAGCCGGAGAAGATGTCGAGGTAGCTCTGCAGGCTGAAAGCCGGGATCAGCTCGTAGTCGGTCGCCTGCCAGAAGCTGACGGCCACGATCAGCCCCAGCGGCACCAGGAAGAACACCACGAACACGGCGGCCAGCGGCGCGGCCTGCAACCAGGCAAACAGGGCGCGTCGCGGCGGCCGGCTCATGGGCGTGTCATGCCGCCACGAACTCGTTCCACTTCTGCACCATGTACGCGTTCTCGTCCATCAACGCGTTCCAGCAGGCAATGGACCCCATGCGCGCCTCGTAGCTGCCGCCATCGCGCACCGCGCCGGCCTTTTGCAGCAGGTCGCCGTTGGGAGATTTGATGTCCTTCTCGGCCGGCTTGCCTTCCATCCAGTAGGCCCATTCATAGGGCTCCATCTTGGCCTTGGCGGTTTCCAGCACGGCGCTGTAGTAGCCCTGGCGGTTGAGGTAGGCGCCGGCCCAGCCGTCCAGGAACCAGTTGATGAACTCGTACACGCCGTCGGCCTTCTTGCCGCTCACGGTTTTGGGCACGCCAAAGCCGGCGGCCCAGGCACGGTAGCCTTCCTTCAGCGGCTGGAAGGTGCAGGCAATGCCCTTGGTGCGCACCGCCGTCACCGCCGGCGACCACATGGACTGGATCACCACCTCGCCCGAGGCCATGAGGTTGACGCTCTCGTTGAAGTCCTTCCACAGGGCGCGGAACTGGCCGGCTTTCTTGGCCTCGATCAGCGTCTTGATGGTGAGGTCGATCTCCTTCTTCGTCATGTTGCCCTTGTCGGGGTACTTGTACAGGCCCATCGCCTCCACCACCATGGCGGCATCCATGATGCCGATGGAGGGGATGTTGAGGATGGCGGCCTTGCCCTTGAACTCGGGGTTCAGCAGCTCGGTCCAGCTCTGGATCGGGCGCTTGATGAGGTCGGGCCGGATGCCCAGCGTGTCGGCGTTGTAGACGGTAGGGATCAAGGTCATGAACTGGGTGGGCGCGGCGGCAAAGGCCTTGGCCGTGGCGCTTTCCAGGTACATCACCTTCTTGGGCGCAGTGCCCTGGTCGCCCACCTTCTTGCCGGCGACTTCGCCCTTGGTGAACAAGGAGGTGATCTTGTCGGCGTTCTTGATGCGCTTGGTGTCGATGCCCAGCAGGTTGCCGGTGGGGATGATCTTCTTGAGCGAGAAGTACTCGGTGTCGATCAGGTCGAAGGAGTTGGGCGCAGTGACGGCACGCTTGGTCACGTCGTCGGTGGTGACGGCGATGTACTGGATCTTGATGCCGGTGTCGTGCTCGAACCTGTCGGCGATCGACTTGTCCTGGTTGACCGCGGTGCCCAGGTAGCGCAGGGTGATCTTCTCCTGCGCGTGCACATAGGGGAAGCCGAGTGCGCCGCCGGCCGCCACCGAGGCGCCCGCGGCGGCTTTGAGGAAGTGGCGCCGCGGCAGGGCCGCGGCATCGCCGGAGGGTGCGTCAGCGGTGCTGCGGGTCGGGACAGGGGGCTTGGCCATGGGGAATCCTCCGGAGTCTCTGGGTCGTTGGAAAAGACAGGCGGCTGCGCAAGCATCACCCTTGCAACACATGCGCGTCGGCATCGGCCCAGCGCAGCGCCAGGCGCTGGCCGGGTTCCACCGGCTGGGCGTGGAAACGCTGGTCGGGCAGTGTGGCCACCCAGGCGGCGAGCGGGGCCTCGTCGTCTTCGGCGATCGTCGCGCCGGGGCTGACCAGGTGCACTTGCACGTGGCTGCCCTGGTACTCGATGGCGCGCACCAGCACCGGCACGCCGGGTTCGCCGGGCGGTGCCAACTCGCTGCGGTCGCTGCGCACGGCCACGCGGCCGGCGGGGGTGTCCAGCACGTTGTGCGAGCCGATGAAGCGGGCCACGAACTCGGTGCGCGGGCGCTCGAACACATCGCGCGCGCTGCCGGTTTGTTCGATGCGGCCCTGGTTCATGACCACCACCAGGTCGGCCAGGGCCATGGCTTCTTCCTGCGAGTGCGTCACGTGCACGAAGGTCATGCCCAGCTCGCGGTGCCAGCGTTGCAGCTCGGCGCGCATCTTCACGCGCAGGAATGGATCCAGCGCCGACAAGGGCTCGTCCAGCAGCAGCACGCGCGGCTGGCTCATCAGCGCCCGCGCCAGTGCCACGCGCTGCTGCTGCCCGCCCGACAGGGCCGCCGGCAGGCGTTGCGCATAGGGCTCCATGGCCACCAGCTTGAGCAGTTCCTGCGCGCGGGCCTCGCGCTGCGCACGCGGCACGCCGCGCATGCGCGCGCTGAAGGCCACGTTGTCGCGCACGTTCAGGTGCGGGAACAGCGCGTAGCTCTGGAACATCATGGCCGTGCCGCGCTGGGCCGGCGACAGGCCGGTGATCTCGCGCCCGCCCAGCAGCACGTGGCCGGCGCTGGGTTCCTCGTGGCCGGCGACCATGCGCAAGGTGGAGGTCTTGCCGCAGCCCGAGGGGCCCAGCAGGCAGCAGTACGCGCCGCCTTCGATCTTGAGCTCGATGCCGGCCACCGCCACCGCGTCACCGAAGCGCTTGCACAGGCCGACGAGTTCGAGTTCGGTGCGTTCCATGGAAGTGCTGGCCCTGTACGCAATGCGTGTGCCATTGGGCTCACGACAGACAGGAATTGCCCAGCCGCACGGAACGCCGGGCGCATGATTTGCACAGGCCCAGACCCCGGCGCCCTGGCGCGGGTTCGGGCCCAGTCTCTCACGCCACCGCACCAAACTGGCCTCGCCTGCCGCAAAAACGTGCACCGCCCTGGCGAACCTGCCGGGGCACCCAACCCAGGCAAACCCACTATGAAACTGCTCGTCATCAACCCGAACACCCATGCCGCAATGACCCGGCACATTGCCGAGGCGGCGCGCATGGCGGCCAGCCCCGGCACGGAGGTGGCGGCGGTGCAGCCGGACTTCGGCCCGGCGTCCATCGAAGGCCACTACGACGAGACGATCGCCGCCGCGGGGGTGGCCCAGGTGGTGCGACAGGCCGGACCACATGACGCGGTGGTGATCGCCTGCTTCGGCGACCCGGGGCTGGATGCGGCGCGCGAGGCCACCGGTGCGCCGGTGCTGGGCATTGCCGAAGCGGCCTTCCATGCGGCGTCGTTCCTGGCCACCGGGTTTTCGGTGGTGACCACCTTGACCCGCACCTGCGTCATTGCCGAGCGGCTGCTGCAGCGCTACGGCTTCGAGCGGCACTGCCGCGGCGTGCATGGCACCGACATCCCGGTGCTGGACCTGGAATCCGACCCGCATGCCACCTTGTTGCGCCTGGAGGCCAGCGCCCGTGCCGCGCTGGCGCACGACCGCAGCGGCGCCATCGTGCTGGGCTGCGCCGGCATGGCCGGCTGGTGCCGCGAACTGCAAAACCGGCTGGGCGTGCCGGTGATCGATGGCGTGTCGGTGGCGGTGAAGTTTGCCGAAGGGCTGGCGGGACTGGGCCTGGGCACCAGCAAGACGGGGGACTACGCCATGCCGCTGCCGAAGCACTACGCCGGCTGGGCCAGCGGGCTGGGCTGGTAGGTCGGAACGGGGTCCTTTCCCGACGGCACGACTTCGCGGCACGAAGCGCTGCTGCGTGCGGCACGAGAGTTGCCACTGCAACCCGGGCACCCTGAAGGCACCCGTGCAAGGCAGGGGACGGCCGGAGGAACGGTCTGCCCAAGCGCCGCTTGCGCCGCCTGTGACCTCTCCTTTCCCACCCGAAAGGCTTGCCATGATGCCGTTCATCGACGCGCTCCGACCCAAGGCGGCGGCCCGCGCCGCCGCAGCCGCCGCGGGCCACGCGGTGGCTGGCGCGTACCACAAGGCCATGGAAGGCCTGCACGCCCTCGGCGCCAACGCATGGGACAAAATCCCCGCCTTGTCGTACGCCCACCGCGCGGCACAAGCAGCGCACAGCAGCAAGGCAGCCGTGTCATTCGCGGATGCGAGCGTGCAGGCGAAGTACGCCATGCACTACGCCACCCTCAGCGCGCACGCGCAGACAGCCCAGGCCGCCAAGGCATGGGCAAGGCAGCGCGCAAAATTCCGCCAGAGCGCCCTGGCACACGGCCTGTCCGGCATCCAGCGGCAGGTTCAGTTGGCACCGGGCCGGGCGGCTGGCCGCCTGGAGCGCCAATGGGCGCCGTGGGTCCGGCAGATGCCGAGTCCTCGCCACCTCAAGGTCGCCCGGCCCGCATCAGAAGAATCGCCTGAAACGTCTTCGGCAGGAAGGACCTCATGAAATGACGGCCCCCTCGGCCCGGATGAATGCGTTGGCCACGCGGCGCGCGCCATGGCCGGGGGCTCAATCCAGCACCGGCAGGGCCTCGTCGCGCAGCACGCCACGCGCCAACTCATAGTCGGGCAGCACCGAGCGCACCACGTCCCAGAAGCGCGGGCTGTGGTCCATCACGCGCAGGTGGGCCAGTTCGTGGGCCACCACGTAGTCGATGGTGGGCTGCGCAAAGTGGATCAGGCGCCAGTTCAGGCGGATCGCGCCGTTGGCACTGGCACTGCCCCAGCGCGTCTGCGCCGAGCTGAGCGAGAGCCGCCGCACCTGCACGCCCAGTTGCGGCGCGAAGTGCCGGCAGCGCTCTTCGAACACCCGGCGCGCCTGGCGCTGCAGCCAGCTCTGCACCACGTCGCGGATCTGCGTCGGCTCGGCCTGCGGCGGCAGGCCCACGCGCAGCGTGAGCCGCGGCGCAGCGGCGGCACCCACGTCCAGCACGGCGCCGGTGACGCGCGGATCCAGCGCCAAGTGCACGGTGTCGCCCAGGAAAGGCAGGCTGGCGCCGTCGCGCCAATCGATGCGCCGGGCGTCCAGGCGTTGCAGCCGCTCGCCCTGCTCCTGCAGCTTGCGCAGGATCCAGGCCGCCTTGCCCTGCAGGGCCGAGTCGATCTCCGCCTGCGGCACCCAGCGCGGCGCGCTCACCGTCAGCCCCTCGTCAGCGACGACGAAGCCGATGGTGCGGCGGCGCGCCCGGCGCAGCTCGTAGCCCACCGGCTGCTCACCCAGGCGCGCCTCGCGGTTGCTGCGCGGATGGCGCAGCAGGCGGTGCAGCGGGTGCTGGCGCGGCGCGGGCGGCGGGTCCTGCACGGCGAGCGCCTCAGCCGGCGCCGGGCCGCCCCAAGGCGGCTGAGCACCCGCCCGGCGGGTGGCCTCGGTCTCTCCGAGGCCGGGTGCCAACATCTCAGCCGGTAACACCGCCGCGCGCTCCTCCGCGGCAAAGAGCGGCAAGCTGAGCTGAAGATCCTGGGAGGTGGCGCGCGAACCGCGGGTCGCCATGATGCGGGCCGGGTGGGTCAGGCGGGGTGGGTCAGGCGGGGTGGGTCATGCCGGACGCGTGGCCCCAGGCGACCGGGCCGCCTCGCCGGCGTAGGCCTCGGGATCCAGGCGCCGCATCTCGGTCTCGATCCAGGTTTCGACTTCGCGCATCAGGCCTTCGGCATCACGCCCGGCCGGGGGAATGGGCTGGCCGATGGAGATGTCGATGGTGCCCGGCCGCAGCACGAAGCTGCGGCGCGGCCAGCAGCGCGCCGACGACACGGCGATGGGCACCACCGGCACGCCGGTGGTGATGGCCAGCCGCGTGCCGCCGGTCTTGTAGATGCCACGGCTGCCGCGCGGCGTGCGCGTGCCTTCGGGGAACATGATGACCCAGTGGCCCCGCGCCATCAGCTGCGCGCCTTGTTCGGCCACTTTGGTCCAGGCCTGCGCACGCTTGCTGCGGTCGATGTGGATCATGTCCAGCCGCGCCATGGACCAGCCGAAGAACGGCACATAGAGCAGCTCGCGCTTGAACACGTAGCACAGCGGATGCGACATCAGCGTGGGGTAGGCAAAGGTCTCCCAGGTGGACTGGTGCTTGGACAGCAGGATCACGGGCGCCAGGCGGTCTTGCGACGGCAGGTGCTCCATGCCATGCACCCGGTAGCGCACGCCGCAGATGTGCCGGGCGCCCAGGATGGCCAGCCGCAGCCAGGCCGCGCACATCCAGTACAGCGTGTCGCCGCGGATGAAGATGGAGGCCACCAGCACCGACGCGCCGACGGGAATCACCGTGACGGCGAGCCACAGCACGAACAACAACGATCTCAGCAAGGCCAGCAGCATCCGCATCCTCAGGCTCGGTCCATCTCGGCAATCCCATTCACCCTGTCCACCCGCGTGTCGATCCGTATGTCAACCCATCAGCGAGGCCGGGCCACTATCGAAGCGCGTCACCGGGCCGTCGGCATCGCCGCTCTCGCGCCATTCGCGCTGCAGCCAGGCTTCCACGAAGGCGGCCAGGTCCGCATGCACCACCGTGCCGGGCACGGCGCGCTCCAGGCCGGCCAGGTCTTCATCGTTCAGCACGGCGGCCTTGCCGGTGCGCACCAGGTGCGGCTGGCAGCCGGCGGCCACGCCGGCCTGCAGGTCGCGCAGCGAGTCGCCCACCATGGGCACCTCGGACAAGTCCACGCCGAAGCGCCGCCCGGCATCGATCAGCAGGCCCGGCAAGGGCTTGCGGCAGGTGCAGGACTCGTCGGGCGCGTGCGGGCAGAAGAACACCGCATCGATGCGGCCGCCATAGGTGGCCAGTTCCACATTCATCTTGGCGTGGATGGCATTGAGCGTGGCCATGTCGAACAAGCCGCGCCCCAGGCCCGACTGGTTGGTGGCCAGCACCACGCGCCAGCCGGCATGGTTGAGCCGCGCAATGGCCTCCAGCGCCCCGGGCAGCGGGAACCATTCATCGGCCGACTTGACGAAGTCGTCGCGGTCTTCGTTGATGGTGCCGTCGCGGTCAAGGATGACGAGTTTCATGGTTGCTGGGCTTGAGGGTCGCGGCGCCTGGCCCAGGCTTGAATGGCGACCACAGGGTGGGCATTGGCATCCAGCATGCCGATGCGATCAATCAAGGTCGCCAATGTGATGACACCCTCGCGCAGCAACACGTGCACGAAGCGGGCATCCTTCTCCCGGCCGGCCACGCATTTGGACACAGCGATGTCATGCATGTCGGGGCACACCGCGGTGGCCGAACCGATGTAGTACAGCGCCGCGCGATCCATCCAGTCTGCCGGCATCACGGCAGTCTCGGGGCCTACGCCATCGGCGTAGTACCCGAACGTTTCATCGAATTGCGACAGGGCGCCCAGGGCACCGTCGATCAGGTCCGACTTTTCCGGAGCAAGTGCCGGATACAAATCGACTTCGCGCGACACCAGCAGATCGGGGTGGGCATCGGGATGAGGCAGCAAGACGGATTGGCTACCCAGCACCACGAATGAGTGCTCGTTGGTGACCGATGCCGCCGCTCGGATGACGTGTTCAAGTTGTTCGCGTGTCATGCGCCGCGCGCCTCGCTCAAGAGCTGGCGGCGCTCCTGCTCGGAGATCAGCACGCCGATGGGGGACACGCTGCGCAATGTCGTCGCGTGCTCATCGTCCGCGCAGATCACATGCTCGAACTCGTCGAGCGGCAAGGCCAGCAACTTTTCCCATTCGTCCCAGTACAGGTCCGAGCGGTTGGGGCCAGCTTGCTGGCGCCAACGCTGCAGCAAAGCACGCACTTCAGCCATGCGCCCCGGATCGGCACGCAGGCGGGACACGGCCAACCGGTGCGCGGCTTGCAGGAAAATCTCGATCCTTCGCTGGCGGTCCATGCGGTGGATTATCGAACCTGCCTACTCACACCGCCAGCCGGGACAGATCTGCCACGCGATTCATCGCCCCGTGCAGCGCGGCCAGCAAGGCCAGCCGGTTGCGGCGCACGCGTTCGTCGTCCACATTGACCATCACTTGCTCGAAGAAGGCATCGACCGGCTCCTTCAGCACCGCCAGTTCGCGCAGGCTGGCGGTGTATTCGCCGCGGTCGAACAAGGCCTCGGAGCGCGGCTGCACCTTCTTGAGGGTGGCGTGGAGCTGCCGCTCGGCCGGCTCAGTGAACTGGGCCTCGTCCACCCCGCCCACCGTGCCTTCGGCCTTCTTGAGGATGTTGCCCACGCGCTTGTTGGCGGCCGCCAGCGCCGCAGACTCCGGCAGGGCCGCAAACGCCTGCACGGCATCGAGCTGTTTGCGGACGAGATCGATGCGCGCCGGGCGCCGGCTGAGCACCGAGTCGACCTCGGCCGCCGTGTAGCCCGCGTCGCGCAGCAGCACTTCGAGCCGCTCGAAGAAGAAGGTCTCCACTGCGGCACGGGTGTCGGCCAGCTTGCCCGGCGGGAAGGCCGTGGCCGCGATGTCGATCAAGCGGTTCAGCGGCAACTGCAACTCCCGCTCGGCCACCATGCGCACCACGCCCAGCGCATGCCGGCGCAGCGCAAACGGGTCCTTGTCGCCGCTGGGCACCTGCCCCACACCGAACAAGCCCACCAGCGTGTCCAGCTTGTCGGCCAGCGCCACCACCACGCCCGTGAGGGTACGCGGCAACTCGTCGCCGGCAAACCGCGGCTTGTAGTGGTCTTCCACCGCCCAGGCCACCTCGTTGCTCTCGCCGTCGTGGCGGGCGTAGTAGCCGCCCATGATGCCTTGCAGTTCGGGGAACTCGCCCACCATGTCGGTGAGCAGGTCGGCCTTGGCCAGCAGGGCCGCGCGGTCGGCCTCGCCCGCCAGCGACTCACTGCCCAGCGCCGCGCCGATGCCGCGCGCGATGGCCCGCACGCGTTGCACGCGTTCGCCCTGCGTGCCCAGCTTGTTGTGATAGACCACCCGGTCCAGCCCCGGCACGCGCGACGCCAGCGTCTTCTTGCGGTCCTGGTCGAAGAAGAATTTGGCGTCGGCCAGGCGTGGCCGCACCACGCGCTCATTGCCGCTGACGATGGCGCCCGGGTCGGCCGGCCGGATGTTGCTGACGACCAGGAACTGCTCCGTCAGCCTGCCCTTGGCATCGAGCAGCGGAAAGTACTTCTGGTTGGCCTTCATCGTGAGGATGAGGCACTCCTGCGGCACGCCCAGGAACTGCGGGTCGAAGCGGCACACCAGCACGTTGGGGCGCTCCACCAGGGCGCAGACCTCGTCCACCAGGGCGGGGTCTTCGATGGGCGCTAGGCCTTGCGCGGCAGCGGCCACCTGCAGCTGGCGCACGATCTCGGCCCGGCGCGCGTCGAAGGATGCGATCACCGCACCTTCGCTCTCCAACTGGCGGGCGTAGCTGTCGGCGTCTTTCAGCTCGATGGGCGATTGCGCGGCTTCGAAGCGGTGGCCCAGCGTCTGCCGGCCGGACTGCAGGCCCAGGGCCTGCAGCGGCACCACGTCGGCGCCGTGCAAGGCGACCAGGCCATGGGCTGGCCGCACGAAGTTGACGCTGCTCCAGCCATCAGTGAGCTGATAGCTCATGACCTTGGGCACCGGCAACTGCGCCAGCGCACGGTCCAGCGCTACCTGCAAGCCAGCTGCCAGCGCGACGCCCGCACGCACGCCCCGGTACACCAGCACGTCGGCCTTGCCGTCCGGGACCGTCACCAGGCCGCGCTCCACCGATGCATCCAGGCCCAGCGCGGCCAACTTCTTGAGCAACGCCGGGGTGGGCTTGCCATCGGCTGACCGAGCCACGCTGACCGGCATGATCTTCTTTTCTTCCGGCTGCTCGGCGCCTTGCGCGGCCACGTCCGCCACCCACACCGCCAGGCGGCGCGGCGACGCAAAGGCCACCGGCGGCTTGCTGCCTGCCGTCAGGCCTTGTTCCGCGAGGCTGCCGGCGATCTGCGTGGCAAAGGCCTGGCCCAGCTTGTTGAGCACCTTGGGCGGCAGTTCTTCCGCCAGCAGTTCGACGAGCAGGTTCCTGGATGTCATACCGAGATCGTGGCCAGGCCGGGGGTGCCGGCGCTCTTGTGGAGGATTGAGGCGAAGGTCATCGGTCAATGCATGGCGGCGTGCATGGCCGCCTCGGCCACCGGCCGGTAATGCAGGACCGTGGGGAACGGGTCATAGAAGTGATGCAGCAGCGCCCGCCACTCCTGGTAGACGGCAGACTGCCGAAAGCCCACCGTGTGGTCTTCCAGCGTGCGCCAGCGCACCAGCAGCACGTACTGGTTCTGCTGCTCGACGCAGCGTTGCAACTCGTGACCCAGGTGGCCGGGGATGGATGCGATGAGGTGGCGGGCCCGGGCAAACGCCGCCTCGAAGGCGGCTTCCTGGCCAGGCTTCACCTGCAGCGACGCCACCTCCAGCACGGCTGGTACGCTCATGCTGCGGCCTTCTGCCGCACCAACTGCGCCACCACCTCGTCGGCCCAGGGCTTGGGCGCCATGGGGAAGCCCAGCCGGGCCCGGCTGTCCACGTAGCTCTGCGCCACGCTGCGTGCCAGGTTGCGGATGCGGCCGATGTAGGCGGCCCGTTCCGTCACGCTGATGGCGCCGCGGGCGTCCAGCAGGTTGAAGGTGTGGGCCGCCTTGAGCACCTGCTCATAGCCCGGCAAGGCCAGCTGGCGCTCCATCAGCACCTGGGCCTGCTTCTCGTGCGCGGCAAAGGCGGTGAGCAGGAACTCCACGTCGCTGTGCTCGAAGTTGTAGGCGCTCTGCTCCACCTCGTTCTGGTGGTACACGTCGCGGTAGCTCAGGCCTTCGGTCCATTGCAGGTCGAAGATGCTTTCCACGCCCTGGATGTACATGGCCAGGCGCTCCAGGCCGTAGGTGATCTCGCCTGTGATCGGCTTGCAGGCGATGCCGCCCACCTGCTGGAAGTAGGTGAACTGCGTCACCTCCATGCCGTTGAGCCAGACCTCCCAGCCCAGGCCCCAGCAGCCCAGCGTGGGGTTCTCCCAATCGTCTTCGACGAAGCGCACATCATTCTTCTGCAGGTCCAGGCCCAGCGCCTGCAGCGAGCCCAGGTACAGGTCCAGGATGTCGGCCGGTGCCGGCTTGAGCACCACCTGGTACTGGTAGTAGTGCTGCAGGCGGTTGGGGTTGTCGCCATAGCGGCCGTCCTTGGGGCGACGGCTGGGCTGCACGTAGGCGGCTTTCCAGGGCTCGGGGCCGAGGGCGCGCAGGAAGGTGGCGGTGTGGCTGGTGCCTGCACCCACCTCCATGTCGTAGGGTTGCAGCAGCGCGCAGCCGCGGGCATCCCAATAGTTCTGCAGCTTGAGGATCAGTTGCTGGAAGGTGAGCATCGGGTGGGACGGTTCGCCTGAACCCCAGGAGCCACGCATCGCGCAGCGGTGGCAGATTCTACGGGCGGCCCTGGCGGCCCTTGTGACGCCTGGCTGCGGCCAGCGTCACCACCAGCAAGGCGGCTCCCAGCAGTGGCCACAGGCCGGCGCGCGCCGCCCACCAGGCAAACGGCGTCAGGCCTTCGCGCCCTTCGGCCGTGGCTTCCAGCACGCCCTGCGTGAACGGCGCAAGCTGCCCGGTCACACGGGCCTGGTGGTCGATCACCACCGTGGCGCCCGTGTTGGTGGCACGCAGCATGGGCCGCTGGAATTCCAGCGTGCGCATGCGCGAGATGTGCAGGTGCTGGTCGATTGCCACGCTGTCGCCGAACCAGCCGATGTTGCTGACGTTGGCGAACAAGGTGGGGGCCGTGGCGGGGCTGCTGAAGCGGGCTGCCAGTTCCTCGCCGAACAAGTCTTCATAGCAGATGTTGGGCGCCACTCGCTGCGCGCCCACGGCGAACGAGGGCGCATTCAGCGGTCCGCGTGAAAAGTCGCCCAGCGGGATGTTCATCATCTCGGTGAACCAGCGAAACCCGAAGGGAATGAACTCGCCGAAGGGCACCAGGTGGTGCTTGTCGTAGCGGTACTCGCCGGGCCGGCCCGGCGCCAGCCCCACCACCGAATTGGTGTAGCCCGCCTCGAAGCTGCCCAGCGGCATGCCGAAGAGGGCATGCGTGCGGCCGGTGGCAAAGCGTTGCTGCAGCTCGGGCCACAGGCCTTGCGGCAACTGGTCGGGCAGCAGCGGGATCGCCGTCTCCGGGGCGATGACCAGGTCACCCTGCGCCGCCTCCAGCGCGCGCACGTGCCAAGCCAGGGCCAGTGGCAGGTATTCCTCGGCAAACTTCTGGTCCTGCGGCACGTTGCCTTGCAACAGGCTCACTTGCAGGCTGCCGGCCGATTGCGAGAAGCCGGGGTTCACGCGGCCCAGCACGGCGCAGGACACCCCCCCCACAACCAGCACCAGAGCCGCCGACCCCAGGCGCCGCCCCAGCGTGCGCTCACGGCGCATCAGCAGCAACACCGCGCCCGCGGCCAGGCCTGCGGCCAGCGCGCCCATGCCATAAGCACCCACCCACGGCGCCCAGGCCTGCAAGGGCCCGTCCACATGGGCATAGCCGCTGGCCGCCCATGGAAACCCCGTAAAGAGCCGCGCCCGGGCCAGCTCGGCCAGCAGCCACAAGGCCGCGAACAGCACGGCATCCGCCCCGGCATGGCCGCGCCGCCAGCGCGCGTAACCCCAGGCGGCCCCTGCCAGGTAGAGCGACAGGAACCCGCACAACAAGGCCACGGCTGCCGCGGCCATCCAGGCCGGCAGGCCGCCGTAACGGTGCATGCTGATGAAGAGCCACCACACGCTGGCGCACAGCCAGGCAAAGCCGAACAGCCAGCCCAGCAGGGCCGCGATGCGGGGTCGTGCGTGCTGCAGCGCCGTCTCGATGGCCGCCAGCAGCCCCATCACGGCCAGGATCTGCAGCCACCACAGCGGGCCGGGCCACGCCACGGCAGCCGCCTGGAGCAGGCCCGCCGCGGTGCAGGCCGCCGCCAGCGCCCCCAGCACCCCCAGGGGCCGGGCGGAGGGCGCCCGGCTCACTCCGGCGCCGCCGCTGCGGCGTCCGGCTCCGGCGCACGCGTCACCTTGAACCAGCGCACTGCGCCGCCACGGGTGATGAGCACGATGAAGCGCAGGCCGCCCACCTCGGCCATCTCGCCGCGGCGCGGCACGTGGCCCAGCTCATGGGCCAGCAGGCCGCCGATGGTGTCGAAGACGTCTTCGGGCAGGCGCGTATCGAAGACATGGTTCACCGCGGCGATGGCGGCGTCGCCGGCCACGCGCTGGCTGCCGTCGGCCAGCGTGAAGATGCCGCTTTCCAGACTGAGTTCGTCGAACTCGTCCTCGATCTCGCCGACGATTTCTTCCAGCACGTCTTCGATGGTGATCAGCCCGGCCGTCTGGCCAAACTCGTCGATCACGATGGCCAGGTGGTTGCGGTTGGAACGGAAGTCGCGCAGCAGTTCGTTCAGGCCTTTTGATTCAGGCACGAACACCGCCGGCCGCAACAAGGTGCGCAGGTTCAGTTCCGGCGCGCGCTGCAGCTTGAGCAGGTCCTTGGCCATCAGGATGCCGATGATGCTGTCGCGCTGGCCTTCGTAGACAGGAAACCGCGAGTGCGCGGTGCCGATGACCACCTCCAGCAACTCGTCGTACGGCGCGTTGATGTCCAGCAGGTCCATGCGCGGTGCGGCCACCATCACGTCGCCGGCGCTCATGTCGGCCATGCGCAACACGCCTTCGAGCATGACGCGCGACTCGGGCTCGATCAGCTCGCGCTGCTCGGCGTCGGCCAGGGTTTCCATCAGCTCGGCACGCGAATCAGGGCCAGGCACCAGGAATTCCAGCAGGCGCTGCATCAAGCTGCGGCGCTGTGGCCCGGTGGGGGGCAGGGGGCGCTCGGCGGGGCGGGTGGGCGCACCGTCGCGCGGCGGTCGGGAAGTCGAAGCAGGATCGGACACGGGGGCGGGTGCCGGCTGTGCAGGACGAACAAGAATACCCGATCGTTTCAGGGAGTTTCTCCCGATTGACGCGCTACAGCCGGTTATTCAGGTCGCACCGTGGCACTTCTTGAATTTTTTGCCGCTACCGCAATGGCAGGGGTCGTTGCGGCCGATCTTGGGGGATTCGCGCACATGGGTCTGCACCGGCGGCGGCAGGCTGATGCCCGTGGCGCGTTCGCGCGGGGACGGGTCGACCACCGGGACACCCGCCCCGGCGCGGCTGGGCCGATCCTGGAAGCAGTACCACCATGCCATTTCTGTTTCAGGATCGCGGACGTAGCCTTTGCCGCGCTCCCGCAGTTCTTGCAGGTGCTGCTCAAGCGGTTGCGAAACCGTCTCCTCGATGTCCTGCATGGTGGCAAGGAAGGGATCCAGCAGCCCCTCGTCGAACCAGCCGCGGATCGCCGGCAGCATGTCCGAGGCACATAGCTCTGCCGCCAGACCGACCACAAAGTCCAGGAAAGGGGATTCATCGCCATCGGCGCGGCTTTCCGCAGCCACACGCTCTGCCAAGTCCCGCACATAGGCCCGCATCACCTCTGGCGACACGTCACCTTCGACCATGCAGGCCTTCATGGCATCAAGCGCCGCCGACCGCGCGTAGGGGTCGGCATGCGGGTCGTCGGCCAATGCCATCAGCGGTGCAAGGTGGCCGCCCGCCATCGAGCCAAGGCAACGGCCCAGCGATTCGGTCAAGTGGTCGCCAAACACGGCATCCAGGAGATCACGGTCAGGCATGTGCGCCAAGGCCAGCAGCGGCTGCAGGCCACGCGGGTCGCGCCACCAAGCCAGCAGGTGCATCGCATACTCGTGCAGCATGTGGTCTTTATCCGCCCGCGAGGGGTCGGCCACCAGCGATTCGAGCTCGGCCACCAGGTGCGGAGCAACTTCCTCCCGGTGCGCATCAGCCAGCGCCAGCGCCTCGGTGGGGAATGGCTTGGAAAGCTTGGCCAGTGCGGCATGCACCGTCCCCCAAACACCGGGGCTCAACGTGTCGTCCGTCATTGATGTTCCACAAAACCAGTCAGTCTAGCCCGCAGCGGCGTCGTTGTCGGCTGCCAGTCTCTCCACGGCCTTGCGGCAGACTTCCAGCGGCTGGTGAGCCGGGTGTTCTACCTACCCATAGGTGCTGCGACGATCTCCACCACCTCGGACAACAACGCCGGGCGAACATGCAAAGTCGTGCGCGCGGGGATCGACGCCAGCAGATGCAGCACCTCTTCGCGGGAGCGCTGTCCGCGCCGCACGGCACGAACCAGAACACCCAGCGTTCCGCGCGCCACGATGCCCAGGCTGCCCGCAGCCATGCGCGCGGCCGTATCGTCGGTCAGCAAGATGCTGGATGGGTTTTCCAGGCAAAGAGCGAGGGCCTCTCGTTCGCCTGCGTGAAGTGTGTAAATGGGAGCCAGCGCAGCGATGACAGGGCCTGCCGCGGCATTGGCAGTTCGTGCGGTCAAGCGCACGCCGATATGCTGCAGAGCCTGAGGCCGATGGTGTTCCACCTCGCGCCACACGGCATCCGGAACCAGCACCTCGGCGAAGTCATTCAGCAGGTCGAGTGCATCCAGTTCATCCAGGTGGATCAGCGGCCCGGCATCGGTCACGACGACGGTGAGCTGCCCTGCTTCATTCGCTGCCACGCAGGCCCCACATCACATCTTCGCGGATGAACTGCTCGGTGAGTTCTTCGGGATGTGATTCCAGGTAGCGGCGCAAGGATTCCGCGACCAGGGCCTCGACATTCTGCGCCCAGCCTCGCTCCACCATGCGCTGGGCCTGCCGCAGCAACTGCTCGGGAATCTCAGTGTGAATGACGGTGGACACGATGGGCTCCTTGTCGATGAGTGGCTATGTTACGCCGCCAGGGTGGGACTCCGGGGCACTGCATCACGCGACCAGCGCCTTCGGCGCACAACCGGGTCGCATACTCCTGCCCTGGTAGGAAAGCACTCGAAAGGGCAGACATGGCGCTCCTGGAAGTGTCGGGCGATCACATCATGCGGCTTGACGACAAGGCGCTGCGTGAACTGGTGGTGCGCTTGTGCGAGGCGGAGTTGCGGCGCACAGGCTCTCCGTGGTCAGCCTTGACCGCCGGGGGGCACCAGGATGCCCCCGACGGAGGCGTGGACGTGCGGGTTGCTCTACTGGCCGAAGCTTCCGCCGCCAGCCCGGATTTCATTCCCAGACCAGACACCGTGTTCCAGTGCAAAGCCACAAACATGCGGGTCCAGGACATCACCCGGGAAATGAAACCCAAAGGCAACCTCCGGCCGGCCATCCAAGACCTCATACAGAAACGAGGCGCCTACGTCATCGTCAGTTCCCGGAGCACGGCCACTGACACGGCGCTGAATGACCGCCTCGATGCCATGCGCCGCTGCGTGGCTGACATCGAAGGCGCGGAAGCTCTGCTGCTGCGCTTCGACGATCGAACCAGCCTGACCCGCTGGGCTTCGCAGTTCCCAGGCGTCTGCGCCTGGGTGCGCGAACAGGTGGGACAGTCGATTGACGGATGGAGAGGCCATGGCGAATGGGCCGCCCCGCGGGACGGGCACACGCCCTACGTGGCTGACGCGCATCCCCGCCTATGGGCCGGCGTGGACCAGCAAGCTCCGCGGCCCGTCGCAGACGGCCTGCGCGAATTGCGTGCCCACCTGGCCAGCGAGCGCGGCGTGGTCCGCCTGGTGGGTCTGTCAGGCACCGGCAAGACGCGGCTGGCTCAGGCATTGTTCGAGCGGGACCTCGCGCCCGACAGTGCCCTCGACCCTGCCATCGCGCTCTATGCCGACCTGGCGGACGATGGTCGCGGCAGGTTGGCCTTCCTGACACGGCTAAGGTCTGACGGCTTGCGGGCCATCGTCGTGCTCGACAACTGCCCGCCAGCGCAGCACCGGCAGTTTGCCGACCTGTGTGGGGGAGAAGGCAGCCGGATGAGCCTGCTGACGCTGAACCTGGACGTTCAGGACGACCAACCCGAGGGCACCCAGGTCTTCAGGCTTGAGGCAGCCTCGGTCGAGGTGACAGCCAGGATCATTCGGCAAGAGCCCAATTCCGCCCCGCTGGCTGGCGATGCGTGTCGGCGCATCGCCGAATTGGCCGGCGGCAACGCGCGCCTTGCGTTGGCCTTGGCCCGGTCCGTTCCCAAGGGCACCTTGGCCAAGTTCAGCAATGCGGATCTGTTCAACCGTCTTTTCCACCAGAGTCGCGCCCGCAACGATGCGTTGCTGCATGTGGCCCGGGCCTGCGCCCTGGTGTATTCGTTCAATGGCGGCTCCGGCGGAGACATCTCTGAAGTCGCCGTGTTGGCCGGCTGGGCCTTCACCGATGCAGGCACTCTGTGCACCCACGTGGCCGAGTTGCATCGCCGCGGGCTAGTCCAGCGGCGGGACGTGTGGTGTGCGTTGCTGCCACAGGCGCTCGCGCTCCATCTGGCCCGTGAAGCACTGGAGGGCCTTTTGCCTCATGTACTGGAGCAGTCATTGCGGCAGGCACCGCCACGGCTGATGCGGTCGTTCACCCGCCAACTGGGGTTGCTGCACGACAGCCCGCAAGCCCAGGCCCTGGTGAAACAGTGGCTGGCTCCCGGCGGGCGGCCTTGCGATCCATCGGTATTCAGCAAGGACGAGATGGACTGGTTCCTTAACCTGGCACCGGTGGATCCATCGAGCACCTTGTCAGCCCTGGAACAGGCTGATCTGCCGCATGAAGGGGCGCAACGCAGTCGGCTCGTGAATTTGTGCATGACGCTGGCCTACGACGCGGACCTCTTCCCCCGGGCCGTCAGGCTGGTGGCACGCTGGCTCCCCGAGGCCTGCCACGACGACAACCAGGAGCGCTTCAGGCGGCTGTTTCAGTTGCTGGCGTCGGGCACACAGGCCGACCTTGCCGCCCGGCTCGGGATGGTGCGTGAGCTTCTGTGTCCAGAACTGAGCCCTGCACACTGGCTTGGTATTGAAGCCCTGGGCGCCATGCTCCGCGCCGGAACGTTCCAAGGTTTCACCTATCAGGAGTTCGGCGCGCGGGTCTGGGACGCCGGCTGGTGGCCGACAGGAGATCAGCACGCCATGTGGTACGCCTCCGTGCTTGAGTGGGTGGGACAGCAGGCGCATGGCCTGCTGCGCAACCGGTTGCAACGCAGCCTTCTTGCGGCCTTGCCGGGGCTGTGCGCTGAAGCCGGCCATCCGGCCATCGCCGACGGGCTGGAAAGCGCCGTGGAGAAACTGATCGTCGGCAGCAGGGCGACGAGCGAGGCGTGGGCGGCCGTAAAGGCAGCGGCCAGCGAGGCAAGGGCTGATTCGTCGCAGCCCGATTCGACCGGTGCGCAGCTAGCTGCGCTGTGTCGGGACCGCTTGGACCGGCTTGAATCCCTGCTGAGGCCAACCCAGTTGATCGACGAGGTGCGCGCCTATGCCCTGGTGGATCGCTGGCGCCTCGACGATGCAATGGCCGGTGACCTGCCACTGACCGGCGAATCGCGCATCAAGATCATGGAACGGCTGGACGATCAGGTTCGCGAACTAGGTCGGGAACTCGCTGCCCGCCTCGCGGACATCGATGTCCTGCTGCCGGAACTGGTTTCCAATTCGGCACAGGCGCGCGAGGAAGCGCTGGGACAGGGTTTGGGAGAAGCCCTTGATCCCAATCTCTGCCGTGCACGCTGGCGCCAGATGGTGGACGCGTACTCGGTGGCATCGCCGGATCACCGCCGTGTCGGCTTCTTGTGTGGATTTCTTGCCGGTGTGGCGAAGCACGACATGCCCTTGGCACAGGAATTTCTGGACGGCGCTGTCACGCATCCAGCGCTGGGCCAGCAACTCCCGGCCCTGGAGTCCAGCCTACCGATTGGCGATCAGGGTGTGCGGCGCCTCATCCAGGCGCTTCGTACCGGCGCGGCTTCCGTACGCGCACTCAATGTGCTCAGGATTGGAAATGCCACGTCGCCCATGCCGCCCGCAGGATTGGCGACCCTTTTGGAAATGCTCGCCGATCGACCGATAGACGGCTTGGCAGTGGCGATCGAACTGCTGCACATGCGCTTGTTCAGCGATGCCCAACTACCTGACGGCCCCGCGGCAGACCTCCTGCAATGCGGTCGTGCCCTGCTGGCTCACGCTCAACTCGGCAGCCTAGCAACACATGACCTGACGGCCAACGGTAACAGCGTCGATCACGTCGCAAGGACGTGCTTGAGGAACCACGGACTTTCCGACGCCAGTGCGCTGGCATGTACTCATGAATTGGCAAGGAACATCAAAGCCGATCTGGCCCGAGGCGGATGGACCTTGGGTACCCTGCTTCTGCCGGCCCTGTTGTCGGCACAACCCGTCGCTACCCTTGACGTCCTGCTCGGCGACCCCGACGTCTTGCTTTCGACCCTGACCGGCAACCACGGCTGGATCGATGACCGCTACTGGCCGGCCTGGCTGAATGACGTTCCAGCCGGTGAGCTGATGGCGTGGGTGCGCCGAGCACCGGCCATCCGGGCGCCACGTGTCGCGGCACTGTGCCGCTTTGAACAGGCAAAGCAGGCGTCTTCCGGTGAACCAGCCCAGCCCGCCTGGAGTCCCTTGGCGCAAGACCTGATCGATGCATGCGCGGATCGCCTGCCCGTCCTGAAGCAATTCGCCGAGCGCCTAGTGCCCATGAGTTGGCGCGGTTCACGCGCCGCCATCGTGGAACGTCGCTGCATGCTGTTCGCGCGATACCTGGCCGACACCGAAGCTCCGGTCGCGACCTGGGCACGGGAGTTCGATGCCAAAGCTGAGCGGGAAGTGGAGAGGCTCCGCGAGTGGGACCGGCGGCAAGACCGGCAGAGCCAAAGCTTCGAGTGAATGAGGCCGCGGGTTCACTCCTCCCCGAACAACTCCCCCGCCCCGCTCTTCGGCGTCACCCCCAGGTGTCGGTACGCCGCCAGCGTGGCAATACGCCCCCGCGGCGTGCGCTGCAAGAACCCCTGCTGGATGAGATACGGCTCGATCACATCCTCGATCGTGCCGCTTTCCTCGCCGATGGCCGCCGCCACGTTGTCCAGCCCCACCGGCCCACCATCGAAGCGGTGCACCACCGCCTCCAGCAGCTTGCGGTCCATCACGTCAAAGCCCAGCGGGTCCACGTCCAGCATGGCCAGCGCCTTGTCGGCGATGTCCTGATCGATGGCTCCCTTGGCCTTGACCTCCGCATAGTCGCGCACACGCCGCAGCAGCCGGTTGGCGATGCGCGGCGTGCCGCGTGAGCGGCGGGCGATCTCGGCGGCGCCGGCCGCATCCAGCGGCGCGTTCATCAGCCCGGCTGAGCGGTGCACGATGCGCGCCAACTCCTCGGCGGTGTAGAACTCCAGCCTTGTCACGATGCCGAAGCGGTCGCGCAGCGGGTTGGTCAGCATGCCGGCGCGCGTGGTGGCGCCCACCAGCGTGAAGGGCTGCAGGTCCAGCTTGATCGAGCGTGCCGCGGGGCCCTCGCCGATCATGATGTCGATCTGGTAGTCCTCCAGCGCGGGGTACAGGATCTCCTCCACCACCGGCGAGAGGCGGTGGATCTCGTCGATGAAGAGGACGTCGTTGCGCTCCAGGTTGGTCAGGATGGCGGCCAGGTCCTTGGGCTTTTCCAGCACCGGGCCGGAGGTCTGGCGCAGGTTCACGCCCAGTTCGGCCGCGATGATGTGCGAGAGCGTGGTCTTGCCCAAGCCCGGCGGGCCGAACAGCAGCACGTGGTCCAGTGCCTCACCGCGCTTGCGCGCCGCGCCGATGAAGATCTCGAGCTGTTCGCGCGCCTTGGCCTGGCCCACGTAGTCGGCAAGGCGCTTGGGCCGCAAGGCCCGCTCCAGCGCCTCTTCCTGCGGCGAAGCACTCACGGCCTGCACCACCCGGCGGGCCGGGGCAGCGAAATCGTCGGTCTGGATCGTCATGTCGGCTTGCCGGTCAAGGCTGCAGCGCCAGCCGCAGTGGGGCGGCCACGCGGCCGCCGAGGGCGGTGTGCTGCGCCAGCATGAGCGCGAGGCGCTTCAAGCCCTCCCAGGGGTCGGCCGGCCATAGCGGGTCGCGCAGGCCTTTCACCAGGCCGTCGCAGCGGTGGGCGGCGTCCAGCAGCGCGGCCAGGGGGGCATCGGCCAAATGAGGCAGCACGCGCTCGAACAGCTTTTCCTTCACGCCCCAGACGCGGTTTTCGCGCAGCGCCATGGGCAGCGGCTTGCCGCCGGACAGGCTGTCCTTCACGCGCTTGAGCATGCGGATGTCTTCGGCCAGGGTCCAGTGCACCAGCACCGGCGACTCGCCCTCGGCGCGCAGGCCGTCGAGCATGCGCAGCGCCCTGGCCACCTGGCCGGCCAGCACGGCTTCGCCCAGCTTGAACACGTCGTAGCGGGCCACGTTGAGCACGGCCGACTCCACCTGCTCAAAGCTCAGTGGCCCGGCCGGGTACAGCAAGGCCAGCTTGGTGAGTTCCTGGTGCGCGGCCAGCAGGTTGCCTTCCACCTGGTCGGCAAAGAAGGCCAGGCTGCGCTGCCCTTCTTCGCCCTCTTGCACACGCTGGCCTTGCGCGGCCAGGCGCTGGGCCAGCCAGGCCGGCAGCGCGCGGCGCTCGACGGGCTCCACCCGCACCGTGACACCCGCCCCTTCGAGCGCGGTGAACCAGGCGCTGGTCTGCTGGGTGCGGTCGAGCCGGGGCAGCTGTACCAGCGTCACCACGCCCTCGGCCAGGCTGCGGGCATAGCGCTGCAAGGCGTCGGAGCCCTCCTTGCCGGGCTTGCCGCCGGGGATGCGGATCTCGATCAGCTGGCGGTCGCCGAAGAGGCTCATCGCGCCGGCCGCAGCCAGCACCTCGCCCCAGTCGAAATGCGCCCCGCTGACGGTGAAGACCTGACGCTCCGTGTAGCCGGCGGCGCGGGCCGCGGCACGCACCTGGTCGGCGGCCTCCTGGGCCAGCAGCGGCTCGTCGCCGAACACCGTGTAGAGCGGCTGCATGCCCCGGGCCAGCGCCGCACTCAGTTGATCGGCACGCAGTGGCATGGCTGGGCTCAGGAGGCGGCTGAAGCGGCAGCGGAGGCAGCGGAGGCAGCGGCCGCTGCGGGACTTAGCGCCGCCAGGCGCCGCAGCACCTGGGTCGCCAGGTCGGTCTGCATGGAACGAAACAGCATGTCTGCCTCCTGGTCCTTGGCCATCGCGGTGGTTTCGCTGTAGCTCATGTCGCGGGTGAGCACCAGCTCGGTCTCTGGAATCACTTCCTTGCCGCCGCCATTGGTGGCGCGGAAACGCAGCCGGGCGCGCAGGGTCAGTTCACGCACCTGGCCGGTGGCGGTGGAGGCAGCCACCACCTGCTCGCGCAAGTCTTGCAGGGCGTACAGCACCACCTCGGCCTGCGAGGCGATCTCCACCACCTTGACCTGCGGGCTGGCGCGCAACTGGCGGCGCAGTTCGTCCGCCATGGGGGACAGGGGGCTGAAGCCGGCCAGGTGGACGCTCTTGAGGCGCAGCTCGGGCGGGCGCTTGAGCTCGAAGCCGCAGCCGGACACGGCGGCGATGAAGGGAATCGCAAACAACAGGCGGCGTCTCATCGGCGTCGAAGCTCCTCAATGGCACGGCGCAGGATCACGCTGTCCTGAATGTCTTGCGGCCGCTGGCTTTGTTTGGTCAATAGCAGTCCTTCCAGCGACACGGTGCGGACCTGCACACCGTCCAGGTCAACCACCTGTTCGTAGGGCTTGAGCATCTCGTAGGTCTGGGCACACGGTGAAAACAGCAAATCCACGGTGATCTCGTCGGCGACGCGAATGTTTTCTCCCTCGGTGAACCAGGCTGGGTCGATGTCGCGGGCCGATTGGTCGGCCAGTACCAGCAAAGCCTGGCGGATTTTCATGCCGTTGAGCACCGTGCCTGCCACGACGAGATCAATGTCCGTGGTCGCGCGCTGATAGCCGTGGGTGAACAGAGCGTACGCGCCCACCAGCAGATACTGCGCGCCCGCGCCGTTCAGCGCCTGAATGACGCGCTTCAGGTCTTCTGCGGTGGCCGGACGGCTGGTGTCCATCACGGCTTGCGCTGGCCGGCACGCAGGGCCATCGCACGCGCCAGGCAATCGATGCGATGCTCCTCCATGGCCTCGAAGGTCTTGAAGCGGTACACACCCTTGCGCTGCCCGGTGCTGGTGGCCCAGCCGAATGTGGCGGCCGCATCGACGACAGCCAAGCCGCGGCGCAATGCAGCCGCGCTCGCCTGCTCCTGGATCACCGGCTCGGTTTGGCGACGGCCGACGATGCGCATGTCATGCCACCACGTTGACCAGGCGTCCGGGCACCACGATCACCTTCTTGATCGGCCGGCCCTCGGTGAACCGCGCCACCGCCGGGCTGGTTTGTGCCAGCGCCTCGATCGCCGCCTTGTCCGCACTGGCCGGCACCGTGAGGCTGCCGCGCAGCTTGCCGTTGACCTGCAGCACCAGCTCCAGTTCGTCCTGCACCAGGGCGGCTTCATCCACCGGTGGCCAGGGCGCGTCGAGCAGGCTGCCGGCCTGCGCGGCGTAGCCCAGTTCGTGCCACAGCCCGTGGGTGATGTGCGGACACACGGGGTACAAGGCGCGCAGTAGCACCGAGTAGCCCTCCCGCAACACAACCACCGAACCCGCCTCGGCGCCGGCGGCAAACCCTTCCAGCGCATTGAGCAGCTTCATGGCACCGGACACCACGGTGTTGTACTGCATGCGCTCGTAGTCGTACGTCACCTGCTTGAGCAGGCTGTGCACCTCGCGGCGCAAGGCCTTGGCCGCCGCGCCCAGGGGGGCGCCGGTGTCGGTGGGCGCGCGCAGGGCCTCGGCATGCCGGGCGCCAAAACCCCAGACGCGCCGCAGGAAGCGCAGCGCGCCCTCGACGCCCGCGTCATTCCATTCCACCGTCTGCTCCGGCGGCGACGCGAACATCACGAACAGGCGCGCGGTGTCTGCACCGTACTTGTCGATCACCGCCTGCGGGTCCACACCGTTGTTCTTGGACTTGGACATGGTGGTCCAGCCCTCGTACAGCACCGGCTGGCCGTCGCGCCTGGCGGTGGCGGAGATCACCTTGGCATGTTCGTCACGCACGATGTCGAGGTCATGCGCCCAGAAGTACTCGCGGCCGGCTTGCTCGCTGGTGCGGGAGTACGCCTCGTTCAGCACCATGCCCTGCGTCAGCAGCTTCGTGAAAGGTTCATCCACCTTCACCAGGCCGATGTCGCGCATCACCTTGGTCCAGAAGCGCGCGTACAGCAAGTGCAGGATGGCGTGTTCGATGCCGCCGATGTACTGGTCCATCGGCATCCAGTACTGCGTGCCCGGGCCCACCATGGCTGACTCCAGGGTGGGATCGCAATAGCGCATGTAGTACCAGGCCGAATCGACGAAGGTGTCCATCGTGTCGGTCTCGCGGCGCGCGTCCTTGCCGCACACGGGGCATTTGGCGGCCAGGAAGTCGGCACGCTTGTTGAGCGGGTTGCCGCTGCCGTCGGGGATGCAATCTTCCGGCAGCACCACGGGCAGATCCTGCTCCGGCACCGGCACGGCGCCGTGCTCCGCGCAATGGATGATGGGGATGGGCGTGCCCCAATAGCGCTGGCGGCTGACGCCCCAGTCGCGCAGGCGCCAGGTGGTTTTCTTTTCGCCCAGGCCCAAGGCCATGAGGTCGGCGGCCACTGCGTCCACGGCCGCCGCATGGGCCAGCCCGTCGTACTTGCCGCTGGCGACGCAACGGCCACGCTGCTTGTCGCCGTACCACTCGGCCCAGGCCTGGGTGGAATAGGCCTGGCCCTCCACCGCGATGACGGGCTGGATGTTCAGGCCGTATTTCTTCGCGAACGCAAAGTCGCGCTCGTCATGCGCCGGCACGCCCATCACGGCGCCGTCGCCATAGCTCATGAGCACATAGTTGCCCACCCACACCGGCACCTGCGCGCCTGTGAGCGGGTGCGTGACGGACAAGCCGGTGGGCACGCCTTCCTTGTCCTTCAAGGCCAGTTCGGCCTCGGTGGTGCCGCCGCGCTTGGCCTCGTCGATGAAGGCAGCCACCCTGGGGTCCTGCTGGGCGGCATGGGCAGCCAAGGGATGCTCGGGCGCCACCGCGGCAAAGGTGACGCCCATGATGGTGTCAGCGCGGGTGGTGAACACGTAGAGCCGCCCGTCCTGGATCAGGCCACCCGCGGCATCGCGAATGTCGTGCGTGAACGCAAAGCGCACGCCCTCGCTCTTGCCGATCCAGTTTTCCTGCATCAGCTTCACGCGTTCGGGCCAGCCCGGCAGGTCGTTGGCCACGCGGTCCAGCAACTCATCGGCGTAGCGCGTGATCTTCAGGTAGTAGCCCGGGATCTCGCGCTTCTCGATCAGTGCACCGCTGCGCCAGCCGCGCCCGTCGATGACCTGCTCGTTGGCCAGCACGGTCTGGTCCACCGGGTCCCAATTGACGACCTGGGTGCGGCGCTCGGCAATGCCGTGCTCCAGCATCTTGAGGAACAGCCACTGGTTCCACTTGTAGTACTCGGGCCGGCAGGTGGTGACCTCGCGCGACCAGTCGATGGCCAGGCCCATGGCCTGCATCTGGCCCTTCATGTGGGCGATGTTGTCGTAGGTCCAGCGTGCCGGCGGCACCTTGTTCTTCATCGCGGCGTTTTCGGCCGGCAGGCCGAAGGCGTCCCAGCCCATGGGCATGAGCACGTTGTAGCCGCGCATGCGCAGTTGCCGCGCCATCATGTCGTTGATGGTGTAGTTGCGCACATGGCCCATGTGCAGCTTGCCGCTGGGGTAGGGCAGCATGGAGCAGGCGTAGAACTTGGGCCGGGCCGCGTCTTCGGTCACGCGATAAGCATCTTGCGCGGCCCATTCGGCCTGGGCGGCGCGCTCCACGGCGGCGGGATCGTATTTCTCGTTCATGGCGCAGCCGCGGCAAGGCGGTGACTCGAAGACGGCTGGTGATTATCGCCGTGTGCCCGCCGCGCAGCCCGTCTTCTTCAAGGCGGCGCCGAGGCGCTGCCTTCGGATTCGGTCACGAAGGCGATGCGGTTCAGGCCCGCCTTCTGCACCCGCCCGATCAACTCGGCCACCTGGCCGTAAGGCACCCGCCGGTCGGCCCGCAGCTGGATCTCGGTGTCCGCGCCCTGGCGCGCGGCCTCCTGCAGGCGCAGGTCCAGCGCCTCGGCGCTGATGCGCTCGTCGCCCAGGTACAGCGTGCCCTCGGGCGACAGCGCAATGGCCAGGAAGCGCGGGCTGGCGTCACCGGGCTTGGCCGCGTCGGTGCGGGGCAGGTCGAGCTTGAGGCTGGCCGTCATCAAAGGCGCCGTGATCATGAAGATCACCAGCAGCACCAGCATCACGTCGATCAGCGGCGTCATGTTGATGTCGCCCATGGGCTTCTTGGAGGCCCCGGCGCGTTGCAGGCGGCCGAACGCCATGGCTCAGCCTACCTCGGGCGGCAGGCGCCGGGCGGTTTCCAGCATCATTTCGCGCAGGTCGTGGGCAAAGCCCTCCAGATCAGCCTCGCAGGCTCCCACCCACTTGCCGAACAGGTTGTAGGCCAGCACCGCGGGAATGGCCACCGCCAGGCCCGCGGCGGTCATGATCAAGGCCTCGCCCACGGGGCCGGCCACCTTGTCGATGCCGATGCTGCCCGAGGCCGCGATGCCGGCCAGCGCGTGGTAGATGCCCCAGACGGTGCCGAACAGGCCGACGAAGGGCGCCGTGCTGCCGATGGAGGCCAGCGTGACCTGGCCGAACTGCAGGCGCGCCAGCACCTGGTGCAAGGCATCGCGCAGGCGCCGCGTGAGCTGCGAGTCCAGGTGGCCGGCGGACTCCAGCGTGCCGGCCGGCACCGGCTGGGTGGCTGCGGCCAGCAGCGGCGCGGCCACGGCCTCGCGGTCCAGCCCTTCCAGCTGGCTGCGCCCGGTGGCCAGGTCGCCCGCCGACCAGAACGCCGGCACCGCGCTCGCCAGGCCGCGGCGGGCCCGGCCCAGCGTCCAGGCCTTCCAGAGAATCAGCACCCAGGCCGCCACCGACATGGCCAGCAGCACCAGCGCCACCAGGCGCGTGACCGCGTCGCCCTGGGCCCAGAGGCTCTCGAGGCCGCCCATCTCAGTCCTCGCCGGGCCGCCCCAAGAGGACTGATCCCCTCGGGGGACGACACCGAAGGTGTCCAGGGGCCTTCATCTCAGAAGTTCAGCACGTCGGACATGCCATACAGGCCGCTGGCGCGCGTGGCGAGGAAGCGCGCCGCCCGCAGGCTGCCTTGCGCGTAGGTGGCGCGGCTGCTGCTGCGGTGCGTGATCTCGATGCGCTCGCCTGTGCCGGCAAAGAGCACGGTGTGGTCGCCCACGATGTCGCCACCGCGCACGGTGGCAAAGCCGATGGTGGACGGGTCGCGCTCGCCGGTGACGCCTTCGCGCCCGTAGACGGCGCAGTCCTTCAGGTCACGGCCCAGTGCGGCTGCCACCACGCGGCCCATTTCCAGCGCAGTGCCGCTGGGGGCATCGACCTTGTGACGGTGGTGGGCCTCGATGATCTCGATGTCGTAGCCCTGGTCCAGGGCCCGCGCCGCCTGCTCCAGCAGGCGCAGCATCACGTTCACGCCCACGCTCATGTTGGGCGCCATGACGATGGCGATGTCCCGGGCGGCCGCCTCCACCTGCGCGCGCTGCGCCTCGGTGAAGCCGGTGGTGCCGATGACCATCTTGACGCCCAATTCGCGGCAGGCTGCCAGATGCACCAGGGTGCCCTCGGGTCGGGTGAAATCGATCAGTACCTGGGCGTCGGCCAGCCCGACCCGCAGATCGGCGCGGATCTTCACGCCGCTGGTGCGGCCCAGGAAGGCGGCGGCGTCCTGCCCCTCCGCACGGCCCAGCGCACCCGCGAGGCGGCAGTCGGGGGCGGCCAGCACGGCTTCGATGAGCATGTGCCCCATGCGGCCCGAGGCGCCGGCTACGGCGACTCTCATAGGTTCTGCGCCCGCCACGGCGACCCGCACATGATCCGCACTCATTGCCCGGCCGGCTCCAGCGGCGGGTAAGTGCGCACCGGCCCGCTGGCGGCCGTTTCAGCCGCTGACGGCGCCGGCTTTTCAGGCACCGGCAACGCATTCACCTCTTTTTCGCTCAGTTGCAGGTTCGGCGTGCGGCTCGAAACCTTGGCGGTGCTGATCGAGGCAACGAAATCGCGCTCGCTGGGCAGGTCGGTCGCCTCGAACTTGCTGACGCGGTCGGCCTCGAAGAAGATCGTCACGCTGCGCTGCTGCGGCTGGGCGCCCTGGCGGCGGATGGTGAACATGTAGTCCCAGCGGTCGGCATGGAACACATCGGTCAGCAGCGGCGAGCCCAGCGCGTTGCGCACCTGCTCGCGCGTCAGGCCGTTACTCAGGCGTGCGGCCATCTCCTGCGTCACCACGTTGCCTTGCACCACCTCCACCTTGTACGGCGTGATGATGCCGAGAAAGCTGTCGGCCCGCTGGGTGACACAGGCAGTGAGCAAGCAGGCGCAAAGCAGGCTGGCGGCAAGGGCCGCTGCCCGTACAGGGGTTCGATCGATCATGGGTTCCCGCAGGGCCGGTAGGCCGGCCGATGCGCAGCGCGCCAGCCGTCGATATGATGCAACGATTCTACCGGCGCCCCCGACCCCCGCCCGCCCCCAACCATGACCCACGCCGACGAACTCAAGAGCAGCGGCCTGAAGGCCACCCTGCCTCGCATCAAGATCCTGGAAGTGTTCCAGCACGCCAAGCAGCGCCACATGACGGCTGAAGACGTCTACAAGGTGCTGATCGGCGAGGGCTCGGAAATCGGCCTGGCCACGGTGTACCGGGTGCTGACGCAGTTCGAGCAGGCCGGCCTGCTGTCGCGCAACCATTTCGAGGGCGGCAAGTCGGTCTTCGAGCTGAACGAGGGCCAGCACCACGACCACCTGGTCTGCCTGGACTGCGGCCGGGTGGAGGAATTCCACGACCCGCAGATCGAGTCGCGCCAGCGCGCGGTGGCCCATGGCAAGGGCTTTGAGCTGCAGGACCACGCCCTGGCCTTGTACGGGGTGTGCACCAAGAAGGCCTGCCCGCACCGGACCAAGTAGTCGAAGAAAGACGCCCCGCGGCTACGAATCGCCGTCCATCGCGCGCTGGTGGCGCTCGATGAACTCCTTGTAGGTGTCGATGCCGCGCAATTGCAGGATGGTGTTGCGCACGGCGGCCTCCACCAGCACGGCCAGGTTGCGGCCGGCGTCCACGGCGATCACCACCTTGCGCACCGGCATGCCCAGCACGTCTTCGTACAAGGGCTCGTAGGGCATGCGCTCGAACTCGCGCTCCAGGGTTTCCTGGCGCACCAGGTGCACGATGAGCTTCAAGCGCATCTTGCGCCGCACGGCCGTTTCGCCAAAGATGGATTTGATGTCCAGCAGGCCGATGCCGCGCACTTCGAGCAGGTTGCGCAGCAACTCGGGGCAGCGGCCCTCGATGGCCGTTTGCGACACCCGGAACAGATCCACCACGTCGTCGGCCACCAGGCCGTTGCCGCGGGAGATGAGTTCCAGCCCCAGTTCGCTCTTGCCCAGGCCCGATTCGCCGGTGAGCAGCACGCCCAGGCCCAGGATGTCCATGAACACGCCGTGGCGCGTGGTGCGGTCGGCAAAGTGCAGCCCCAGGTAGGCCCGCAGCATGTCGATCACATGGCCGGCCGATTCCTTGGTGATGAAGAGGGGGATGTCGGCCCGCTCGCTCATCGACACCAGCTGGGCCGGCGGCCCGCAGCCATCGGCCACCACCAGCGCCGGCGGCTCCAGCGCCACGATGCGCGAGATGCGCCGGGCCTGGTCGTCGGTGGAGCAGTCTTCCAGGTAGGCCACCTCGCGGCGGCCCACGATCTGGATGCGGTACGGGTGGATGTAGTTGAGGTAGCCCACCAGGTCGGCGGCCGACTGCGCGTCGCGCACCACCACCTCGTCGAAACGCCGCTCGGGGTGGGCGTGCCCGGCGATCCACTCCCAGCGCAGCGATGCCCGGTGCGCGTCGAACAGCGCCTCTGCGCTGACGACGGTGGGCTTCATATCCCTAGGCCACCGATTTCAAAGGCTCCCAACGCACGATGAGTTCGTGCACGCGGGCCGCTTCCGGCTCGCTCAGGAGCTGGTCGCGCAGGGTGCGGTCCGACAGGAGCTCGGCGATCTCGGAGAGGATTTCCAAGTGGCGCTGCGTGGCCGCCTCGGGCACCAGCAGGAAGATCAGCAGCGACACCGGCTCGTCGTCCGGGGCGTCAAAGCCGATGGGCTGCTCCAGCCGCAGCACCGCGGCCAGGGGGTTCTTCAACCCCTTGATGCGGCCATGGGGGATGGCCACGCCATGGCCCAAACCGGTGGATCCCAGCCGCTCGCGGGCGAACAGGTTGTCGGTGACCGTGGCGCGCGCAATGGCATGCTGGTTCTCAAAGAGCAACCCGGCACTTTCGAAGGCGCGCTTCTTGCTGGTTGCATCCACACGCACCAGCACATTGCTGGCAGGCAGGATGGCGGCGAGACGGTTCATTGACAAAAGTGCCCGAATAGACACGTGGCAGCAAAGGACCGAATGATTATAGAAATCGACTTGTCGCTGCGGGGGCGGGACTTGACATCTAAGTGAATAAACCACGCGGCAAGGTTGCCCTTGGACAACAGGCCGCGAGCCCTTCGCTGGGCAGCCCGGATTTCTCTCTTCCAGGCACGCACAACCCGGTCATCTGCATGGCCGAACCCAGCCTGTAGGCCCCGGGCGCCGCACGCGGCACCCGCCCACACGGAACAAGCCGGGGCAACCGCTGTGCCCGGGCACCCCGGCACACAGCGGCCCACCTCGGCCAACCCGCGAAGAATACTTCAGGAGCTTTCAGTTCTCCGTGGGTGTGTCGGCCCGCTTGGGCGACTGGTGGTGGTGGTCATGCAGCCGGTCCTTGTGCTGGCAGACCTTCCGGTCCAGCTTGTCCATGAGCTGGTCGATCGCGGCATACAGGTCTTCGTGCGCACTCTCGACGAAGATGTCCTTGCCTTTGGTGTGCAGCGTCACCTCGGCCTTCTGGCGCCTCTCCTTTTCCTTGAGTTTCTCCACGGTCAGTAGCACATTGACGTCGACGACTTGGTCGAAGTGACGCGTCACGCGGTCGAGTTTTGTTAGCACATACTCACGCAAAGACGGGGTCACTTCGAGGTGATGCCCACTGATCGTCAAATTCATGAGGCCTCCTTTCAAGGGAACGTTAGCGAGCGCGGCACAAGAGCAGTGCAGCCGCACGAGCGGAGGGCCAGTTTGCTCCCCGAAGATGCACCTGACAAGCCGCTCGTCGTCTCCGAGGCGGATACAGGGAAAAGCTGCGCACGGCAACTGGATCAAAGTCACAATGCCGCTCCGGTTTCCAGGGCGCCACCAGCTGCTGGCGGCCCGGCACTTGTACCGCACGGTGGAATAATCCGGCCCCGCCGCAGCGCTCGCGGGCATGCCGGACACATCCGGTTCAAGCTGATCCAGTCCGTTTCCTGGCGCCGGGCCTGATGCTGGGCCTGATGCCCCTACGCAGACCCGCACGACGATTCGAAAGCACTGATGCTGAATGTGTTCACGCTGGTCAGCGGCCGGCTGTTCCAGGAGGAAATCGACAGCGCTGAGGCACTGGCTCACGTGCAACCGGTGTGGGTCGACCTGCAGGCACCCACCGGCGAGGAGAAGGCCTGGGTCACGAACCGCTTCGGCCTGGCGCTGCCGGAGAACCTGATCGCCGAGGACATCGAAGAATCGGCCCGCTTCTACGAAGAAGACAACGGCGAACTGCACATCCGCTCCGACTTCCTGGTCGACGGGGACAAGGACGACACCGGGCACACGGCGCGCAACGTGCGCGTGGCCTTCATCCTGCACCACAACGTGCTGTACTCGGTGCACTCGGCCGACTTGCCGGTGTTCCGCCTGCTGCGGCTGCGGGCGCGGCGCACGCCGGCGCTGATCCAGGATGCCAAGGACGTGCTGCTCAAGCTCTACGACGCCGATGCCGAATATTCGGCCGACGCGCTGGAGAGCATCTACGACAGCCTAGAGGCCGTGAGCACCCGCGTGCTCAAGCAGGACGTGGACGACAAGGCGGCCGGCGAGGCGCTCGCCGCGATCGCCAAGCAGGAAGACTTGAACGGCCGCATCCGCCGCAACGTGATGGACACGCGCCGGGCCGTGAGCTTCATGATGCGCAGCCGCATGCTCAATGCCGAGCAGTTCGAGGAGGCGCGCCTGATCCTGCGCGACATCGATTCGCTCGATTCGCACACCGCCTTCCTGTTCGACAAGATCAACTTCCTGATGGACGCCACGGTGGGCTTCATCAACATCAACCAGAACAAGATCATCAAGATCTTCTCGGTGGCCTCGGTGGCGCTGCTGCCGCCCACCTTGATCGCCAGCATCTACGGCATGAACTTCCGCCTCATGCCCGAGCTGGAGCAACCCTGGGGCTACCCCTTTGCGCTGGGGCTGATGCTGGTGAGCGTGATCACGCCGTTCTGGTACTTCCGGCGCAAAGGGTGGCTGTAAGAGAGGCCTACAAGCCCGTGGCGCGCCGCACGGCGCTGAAGTACAGGCCATCGCTGAGGTGCCTCAAGGCCTTGAGCCACAGCGTGAAGCGCCTGGGGAAGTGGATCTCGAAGGCGCCGCGTTCCCAGCCCCGCACGATCTGCCCGGCCGCCGCGTCGGCCGACATGAGGGCGGGCATGGGGAATTCGTTGCGGGCGGTGAGCCCGGTTTCGACGAACCCAGGGTTGATGACCGACACGCCCAGCCCGCGGGGCTGCAGATCCAGGTACAAGGTTTCCGCCAGGTGGATGAGGGCGGCCTTGGTGGGGCCGTAGGCCAGCGAGTGAGGCAAGCCCCGGTAGCCGGCCACGCTGGCCATCAGGCTCAGGTGTCCCCCCTGCCCGGCGGCGGCCTGGCGCAGCAGGATGGGCAGCACGGCGTCCAGCCAGTGCAGGGCGCCCGCATAGTTGATCTGCTGGTGGCGCAAGGCGTCAGGCAGGTCGAAGGCCGTGGCGCGCATGGGCCGGTAGTGGCCGGCGCAATACACCGCCAGGTCGATGCGGCCGTGGACCTCGGCAATGGCCGCTGCGGCCTGGCCCACGGCCGCCGCGTCCGTCACGTCCACCACCGATGCGTCGCTGCCGGCGTGGTCGGCCACGAAGGCCTGCAAGGCCGCCTCGCTGCGCGCGGAGACAACCACCCGGGCCCCCAGGCCGTGCAGGCGGTGCGCGGTGGCCCGGCCAATGCCGCTGGAAGCGCCCAGCAGCCACACCACCCGCCCGGGCCAGTGCGCCAGGCGCGGATTCAGCGGCACGCCGGGTCAGTCGTCAGGTCACTCATCGTGGGGCCGGCGCAGCGTGAACTGCAACAGGTCGGTGTTGCCGGTGTCGAACGCGGCCTCGCAATAGGCCAGGTAGAAGTCCCAGATGCGCATGAAGCGCTCGTCGAAGCCCAGCGGCAGCACCCGCTCCGCCTGCGCGGCGAAGGCTGTGCGCCAGCGCCGCAGGGTTTCGGCGTAGTCGGTGCCGAAGGCCATGCGGTCTACCACCTCCAGGCCCGCGCGCTCGGCGGCGCGGCAGAACTCGGCCTGGCTGGGCAGCAGGCCGCCGGGGAAGATGTACTGCTGGATGAAGTCGGTGGAGCGCACGTAGCGGTCGAACAGGTCGTCGCGGATCGTGATGCTCTGGATGCAGGCCTGCGCACCGGGTTTCAGGCAGCGCTTGAGGGTCGCGAAGAACGAGGGCCAGTATTCGCGCCCCACGGCCTCGAACATCTCCACCGACACCACCGCATCGAAGGGCTCGTCGGTGATGTCGCGGTAGTCCTGCAGGCGCAGGTCCACGCGCTCGGACAGGCCCGCGGTGCGCATGCGCGCGCTGGCCCAGGCCAGTTGTTCGGTGGACAAGGTGACCCCGGTGACGCGGGCCTGCAGGTCGCGCGCCGCGGTCTCGGCCAGCGCGCCCCAGCCGCAGCCGATCTCCAGGATGCGCGCCCCCTGCTGCACGCCGGCGGCTGCCAGCGCGCGGCGCATCTTGGCATGCTGGGCCTGCTCCAGCGGCTGGGCCCGGTTGCCGTTGAACCAGGCGCCGGAGTAATTCATCGAAGGGTCCAGCCATAGACGGTAGAACTCGTTGCCCAGGTCGTAGTGAGCGTGGATGTTCTTGCGGCTGCCGGTGCGGGTGTTGCGGTTGAGCAGGTGCCGCAGCCGGTACAACAAGGCACCCCACCAGGAGCCGTAGATCACCGATTCGACCTGCTCGCGGTTGGCGATCATCAGGCGCAGCAGCGCGGGCAGGTCGGGCGTGCTCCAGTGGCCGTCGATGAACGACTCGGCAAAGCCGATGTCGCCGGATTTCAGCGCCGCGCCGCACAGATGCCAGTCGTGCAGGTGCAAGGCGGCGCGCGGCCCCTGCCCGTCGCCAAAGCGCCGGTGGCTGCCGTCCGGGAGCACCAGTTCCAGTGCGCCGCGGTCCAGGCGCTCCATCAGCCGCAGCGCCATCTGCACGGCGCGCGGCGCACGGGGGGAACGAGGGGCCGTGTCCGGCAGGTCGGCAACCGGGGTGGCGGCGGATTGGTTCATGGTCGGCACGTCAGCGAAAGAGAAAAGTAGGAGGAAGAAGACGGGTCAGCGGCTCACCAGGGCATCCGGGGCCGCGGGCTTGCTGAACCAGGGCACGCGCTTGCCCCACAGGCGCAGCGCCTGCCAGTGGATGCGCACGACCACACCCAGGGTCATCAAAGGCACGGTGAAAAAGGCGCGCCACTGGCTGGCACGTGTCAGCGCTTCGAGGCGACCGCTGACGCTGGCACTGAGCAGCGGCCCGGCCGCGTCGTGGTGATCGACGCGGGCCAGGCAGCGCTGCGCGGTGCGCATGAAGCGGAAGCGGTACTCGCCGGCCACGGCGCAGAACGGCGACACATGGAACACCTTGCGCGCCGGCAACTCGCGGCCGTAGGCCAGGTCCGGGCCGCTGAGCAGGTAGCAATGCCGCTCGCCGAAGGTGTTGTTCACCTCCGCGACGATGGCCGCCAGCGACCCGTCGGCCCGGTGCGCATGCCAGAAGCTGACCGGCTTGAACACGTAGCCCAGCACACGCGGGTAGGTCTGCAGCCAGACCTCGCCGCCGGCATCGCGCACGCCCTCGCGGGCCAGCAGGTCGTCGAGCCAGCCCAGCGAGTCGGCACGGCCATCGCCATGGTCAGCATCGTGGAAGCTGATCAGGCCGAAGCGGTTGCGCGCCAGGGCCGGCGCCGGCACGGCGCGCAAGCGGCGCATCGGCAAGAGCAAGAAATAGCTGCGGTACTGGAAGGCATGGCGCACCGGCCGCAAGCGGGCATGGCGCACCACGCCAAAGCCGATCTGCGGCACCGGCGGCGCGTCGGCCACCGTCACGCCGCCACCTGCTCATGCGCGCTGGCCGCGCGGCTTTGCAGGCGCGCCACCACGTCGAGGGCAGACTTCAGGCCGTCTTCGTGAAAGCCATACCCCGTCCAGGCACCGCAGAACCAGGTGTTGCGCTGCCCCTGCAAGGAGGGCAGGCGCTGCTGCGCCGCCACCGCGGCGCGATCGAACACCGGGTGCGCATAGTCGAACTCCGCGAGCACGCGCTGCTTCTGCGGCTCGCGCACGGGGTTGAGCGACACCAGCACCGGCTGCGCGAACGGCAGGGGCTGCAGCTTGTTGATCAGGTAATGCAGGCACACACCGGAACGTTCACGGCCTGCCACGCCCGCATGTTCATAGTTCCAGGCCGCCCAGGCCCGGCGCTGCGGCGGCAGCATGCCGGTGTCGGTATGCAGCACGGCGCGGTTGCGGTGGTAGCCGATGGCCGACAGCACCTGGCGCTCCTGCGCCGAGGCGTCCGGCCCCAGCAGCGCCAGCGCCTGGTCGCTGTGGCAGGCCAGCACCACGTCGTGGAAGCGCTCCACCTGGCTGGCGGTGGCCACGCCGATGCTGGCGCCGCCCTCGGCGAGCCGTTTCACGGCCATGACCGGGGTGCCCAGGCGCACATCGCGCAGCCGCCCCAGCATGCGCTGCACATAGTTGCGCGAGCCGCCCGCCACCGTGAACCACTGCGGCCGGTCCTTCACCTGCAGCAGGCCGTGGTTGTGGCAGAAGCGCACCATCGTGCCCACCGGGAAGCGCAGCATCTGCTCGGTCGGGCAGGACCAGATGCAACCGATCATGGGCAGGAAATACCAATCGCGAAATGCCTGTGAAAAACCATGCTGGTCCAGGAACTCGCCGATCGACTGGGTCAGGCGCTGATCGTCGCCGGACAGCGCCAGCGCGGTGGTGACCCGGTTGAAGCGCAGCAAGTCGGCCAGCATGCGCAGGAAGCGCGGCCGCAGCAGGTTGCGGCGCTGGGCGAACACGGTGTCCAGGTTGTTGCCGCTCCATGCCACCGCCCCGAGGCCTGCGCCCGCCTGGACCGAGAACGACATCTCCGACGCCGCCACCTCCACGTTCAGCGCCTGAAACAGGCGGATCAGCTGCGGATAGGTGCGCTCGTTGAAGACCAGGAACCCGGTGTCCACGCCATGCGTGACTGGCTCGCCGGCGGGATTGGGCAGGCACACGTCCACGGTGTGCGCATGGCCGCCGCAGTAGTCGGCAGCCTCGTACAAGGTGACCTGCATGTCCTCACGCAGGCTCAGCTGCCAGGCGACGGCCAGGCCCGAAATGCCGGAACCAATGACGGCGACACGACGCATGCCTTACGCCCCCCAGCAAGCCCGCATGCGCCCAGGCCGCGGAGTGAGCCCAAACAGCGATGCAACCCCATGCGCATCGCCCGCGACATTCTGAAAATGATTTGAACTCATCAGTCTTTGATTAAACCATGCGGTATTTGTTTGCATCAAGCAGTCGTTTGCCCGCAGCAAAAACCGCCTCCCCCCTCTCTACGGCTGCCGGGGCCAGGTGGATGCACGTGGCGACCCCTTGTGATGCGGGGGCTTTGCCGTTCATCCACCGTCCCACAGGCGGCGCCGGATTGTCATACCACTGCCCAACTCGACCCCTACAATCGCGGCTCGGCGCAAGAGCGTTCACCCACCCTCCTCCCAGCCCAACCCATCATGCTTTACCCGGAACTTTTCAGGCAACTTGAAGCGGTGCGCTGGAACATGGACACGGACATCCCGTGGGGTCGCTTCGACCCGAGCCTGCTCACCAACGACCAGGCCCAGACGGTGAAGATGAACGCCATCACCGAGTGGGCGGCCTTGCCGGCCACCGAGATGTTCCTGCGCGACAACCGCGACGACAGCGACTTCTCCGCCTTCATGAGTGTGTGGTTCTTCGAGGAACAGAAACACTCGCTGGTCCTGATGGAATACCTGCGCCGCTTCCGGCCCGAGATGGTGCCCAGCGAAGAAGAGCTGCACGCGGTGCGCTTCGAGTTCGATCCGGCCCCCGCGCTGGAAACGCTGATGCTGCATTTCTGCGGCGAGGTGCGGCTGAACCACTGGTACCGCCGTGCGGCCGAATGGCACAGTGAACCGGTCATCAAGCACATCTACGAAACCTTGGCGCGCGACGAAGCCCGGCATGGCGGCGCCTACCTGCGCTACATGAAGCGCGCCATGCAGAAGTTCGGCGACGAGGCCCGCGCGGCCTTTGCCAAGGTGGGCGTGCTGATGGCCAGCGCGCGGCGCACCGCGCAAGCCCTGCACCCGACCAACCTGCACGTGAACGAAAAACTGTTCCCGCGCGACACCATCCAGAGCCGCCTGCCCGACCCGCAATGGCTGGAGCATTGGCTGGACAAGCAGATCCAGTTCGACACCGTGTGGGAAAACAAGGTGGTCGAGCGCATCCTGCACAACATGGGCCTGCTCATGGAGCGCAGCTTTGCCAGCGTGCAAGAGCTCAACCGCTACCGCAAGGAAGTGCTGGCCAAGCTGCAGCAAGCCGGCGGCGGTACGGCGCCCCTACCGGCCTGAGTGGGGGCACCCGCCAAGCGGGCTCCCAATCCAGCCGCCTTGGGGCGGCGCCTGAACTGCAGCCTCAACCTCCGAAGAGTTCCTGAGCGCGCGCTTTGGCCGTGATCTCGGCAGCGCGCCCTTGGTCGGCCCGGCGGTCGGCCGCGACCTTCTGCGCGCTGGGCCGCTGCTCGATCAGGCGGACGTAGGCTTTCCAGTCGATGCCGTGCTTGGCCACCAGATCCTCGCCCAGCACCAGCTTGCTGGTCATCGCCGCGGTGGGCAGGTGCACGTAGGCGGCACAGTCGGCCAGGGTGAACGTGGCACTGCCAAAGTACGGCTCGAAGCTGAATGCTCGGCTCAGGGCTGCGAGGTTGCGGTCCAGCTTTTCGCCGACGCGCAGGATGAACTTGCCGGGCAGGGGCATGCCGAAAAATGCCTGCGGGTACAGCTCGCGCGCCACCAGTTCCACATGCAGTTCCAGCAGGGCGATGCGCTCGCGCAGCCGGGCTGCTGCCCTTGGATCGGCCGGCAAGAGCGCCGGCTGCGGATAGGTCGCCTCCAGCCACTCCAGGATCACCTGGCTCTCACACAAGGGGCCTTCCGGGGTGACGATGTAAGGCACCTTGCCCAGCGGCGACAGCAGCCGTTCCTCCGGGCCACCAGCGCCGATGGACACGACCTCCTCGAAGGCGACTTCCTTCTCCAGCAAGGCCAGCTTGACCTTGTTGTAGTAGTTGGACAAGGAAAATCCATGCAGCTTGATCATCCGACCTCCTTAAGATTTTCCGGCAGTCTAACCATGACCCATGCCGCTGCCGGAAAGCGATGCCAAGCCTCACATTGGTCACAATCGAGCCCATGGACCCACTCGCCCCTCCTGCGTTCCTGGCCAAGATCTGCGTGCGTGAAGACATCGCCGCGTGCCTGGCTTCGCTGCCGCGGCCCCTGGTCTTTACCAACGGCGTGTTCGACATCCTGCATCGCGGCCACGTGAGCTACCTGGCGCAAGCCCGTTCGCTGGGGGCCAGCCTGGTACTGGGCGTGAACAGCGACCACTCGGCGCGCCTGCTGGGCAAGGGCCCCGACAGGCCTCTGAACAGCGAGCTGGACCGCGCCTGCGTGCTGGCCGCACTGGAGAGCGTGAGCCTGCTCACCTGGTTCGACGAGCCCACGCCCTGCGAGCTGCTGGGCCAGGTGCGCGCCGACCTGTACGTCAAAGGGGGCGACTACGACATGGAGACGCTCGAAGAGACACGCATGGTGCGCAGTTGGGGCGGCCAGGCACGGGCGATCCCATTCGTGGATGGCTACTCGACCAGCACGCTGGTGCGGCGCATCCGCGGCTAGGTTCGCCGGATTGCATCCATGCCGGGCATCCTGGGTACGCTGGCGCTGCGCGCCCTGCTGTGCGCGGCCGTGGGCTGGGTGGGCTGGTACGCCATCGGTCCCGTGGCTTTGGCACTGACGGCGCCCCTGGTGGGCATTGCATTGGCCAAACCCTTGCTGGAGCTGGCCGGCGCCTTGCATCACGCCATCCGCGCCCGCGCGCTGGCAGACATCGAGGGCCGGCACTATGCGTTCCGCGGCGTTCACGTGCGGGTCATCGAAGACGAGGGCCTCCAGCGCTGGATCCGCGCTGCTGACGTGCGGCGTATTGCCGGCGGCACCGACAGCGACCATGCGCTGCAGCTCACCTACAGCCACGGCTATCGCCTGGCTGGCCGGCCGGCCGAGCCCTACTTCAGCGAGGCCGCCTTGCTGGCCCACCTGGCCCGGCAGGCAGACCCCGCCGCGGCACGCCTGCGGCTGTGGGTGGAACGCGTGGTGGTGTGGCCCGCACGCGAACAGCGCCGCCGCCTGGGGCTGGCGGAACCCGCGGCTGCCGCGCCTGCACCCGAAAACCATCCACCACCATGAGCGCACGCCTTTTCATTGACACCGCCCTGGCCGCCGACCAGGAACTGGCCTTGCCCGAAGCCGCCGCCCGCCATGTGCAGGTGCTGCGGCTGCAACCTGGGGAAGCCCTGAGGCTGTTCAACGGCCTGGGTGGCGAGTGGGCCGCCCGCATCGAGCACATGGGCCGCCGCGACGTGCAGGTGCGCGTGCTGTCGGCGATGGAGGTGGACCGCGAACTGCCGCTGCCGGTGACGCTGGCGGTGGGCATGCCAGCCAACGAGCGCTTTGAGTGGCTGATCGAAAAGGCCACCGAGCTGGGCGTGGCAGCCATCGAGCCGCTGGTGTGTGAGCGCTCGGTGGTGCGCAGCGCCGCCGAGCGGGCGCAGCGCAAGCTGGAGCACTGGCGCGGCGTGGCCATCGCCGCAGCCGAACAATGCGGGCGGACCCGCGTGCCACGCATCGAGCCGGTGCAGTCGTTTGCCCAGTGGCTGAAGGCGCGGCAGGCCCACGCGGACCTGCCGCTGCTGCTGCTGGCCTTTGGCGACGCGCGGCCGCTGGGGACACTGCCGGCCAGTGCCTGGCGCCAGGGGCCTGGCCTGCGTGTGCTCAGCGGCCCGGAAGGGGGACTGTCACCTGGAGAAGAACAAGGCGCCCGCGCCCTGGGCGCCACTGCCGCCCGGCTGGGGCCGCGCGTTCTGCGTGCCGAAACAGCCCCTCTGGCGGTGTTGGCCACATTAGCTTCAATGCTAGAAATGGAAAGTCCCGACGCATAATGCCCGGGCAATGAAGAAGAAATGGCAGGTGCGCCTGGGCGAAGCCGAATGGGCGCGATTCACCTACCCTCGCCCCGAGGGTGATCTGTGGCTGCTCGGCAGCGTGCGGCGCGGTGCGCAGATGGGCGCCTTGGCCATCGACGCCAAGGGCCAGTACCTGCAGGTCAATGGGGACCATCTCAGTCCCTTGAGCCACAGCCAGGTGGCGGCGGCGGTGGCGCGGGCGGGAGCGGCGGATTTGTCGCACCACCGGGCAGCCGTGGCGCCCAAGCCGGCGGTCAAGCCGCCGGTGATCATCGTGCGCAAGCGGCGGGTGATCGCGGTGCCGTCCTGACCCGGCATCACCAACTCAACAGCAACTGAAGCGGGGCCGCGCGGCCAGCTGGCGTGCCGGCGTGGGTGAGCCGGTAGTGGTTCAGCACGAATGGGCCGGCGGCCAGTTGCTGGTGGTCCATGTGCCAACCCGCAACTTCATTGGCTTGGGCCTCCACGCGCACAGTGGACGGGCAGCTCAGGCGCAGTGTCGTGACCTCGGCCTCAGTGGGGCCAGCCGGCAGGCACGGTTCGTCGGCGGCGGTGGCTGAGTGGTAGGTGCGCAGCAACAGCACGGCTTGCGCGTCGGCCGCCGCATTCACCATGCCGGGGGCAATCATCAAGCTGGCATGCAGCACAGCGGCGCGGGCGAATGGACGCATCGAAGACTCCAGGGGCTGTAGAGCCTGGACTATCGGCAGCCGCTGGCGGAGCTTCAGTGCGACCCGACGTGCCGCGCCACATGCGTCACGGGCCTAACACACGCTTGACGCACCCACCACGCATGCGCCACGCAGCATCGCAGCGGCGCCATTCGGGCTAACACGAATTCGTTGCCGCGCAAGAGCAATGATGTGATTTTCATCACGATCTTTGCTCGATCCCTTCGTGAAAAGGAACTGCAGTGTGACCTTCGTCACTCAGTTGGCGTGGGACATCGGCCAGCCAATGGGCCACCTGGTCCATTCGCACACCGGAACCTTCAACGGAATGACGCTGGAGTGGCAGCAGCCCGCGGCCAAAGCGGTACCGATTGGGTGCGGGCAGGTTCGACAAGTACTCATTGTTCACATCACTAAAGGGGAAACTCATGAAAGCTCTTGATCGCGCGCTCTCCGCGCTGGTGGTCGCCGCCCTGGCTGTCGGGCCGTCCCAGGTGATCGCCGCCAGTCCAGCGACATCCAACCAGTTCGCCTTTACGGTCAACCTGACCTCCACGTGCACCTTCGACGTCTCGGCTGCCGGCTTTGTCGTCAACTACACGTCCTTCGCCACCACCCCAACGCTGACGGACACGGACTTTCAAGTCCGGTGTACCAACCAGCTGCCGTATACCCTGAGCCTGGATGGCGGAACGTCCGTGACCGGGGCCTATACGACGGCCGCCGGAACCAATACCGGCATCGCCCACACCCTCACGGTCAAAACCCCCGGCTCCGTGGCGCTGCCCTCCGCCACGACCCAGACCGGCTCCGGCAGCTTCGCGACCTACCACCTGGGGGCCTCCGTCGACCTGTCGGCCGAGAAATGCACGACCTCTGGCGGGTTGTGCTCTGACACCACGCAGCACACCATCGTGGCTTCGTTCTAAGCCTCCGGCAATGACCGCGCGCGCGCATTGCTGGTGGTTCATCGCCCTGGCGGGACAAGCCACGCTCCACGATGCGGCGGGTGCCACGACGGCAGTGGGCCGGTTTGACGTCAGCGTGAACTTGCGCGCGCCGGACGGCTGCCAGTTCACCACCTCGGCAGGCACGGCCGGTTCGCCCCCGGTCGTGACGCTGAGCTGTCCGTCGAACCTGTTCGTCGGTGTCCAGCCGACGGTGCTACCTGGCGCAGCCAGCCCCACCGCGGCGGTGGGCGGTGGGGCCCTCAGCACGGCGCTCTTCCCCGGCATCACCGGCGCCCCGACCGACGCACGGCCGCCCAGCGAGGCGGGCGCTGCAGTGGCGGCGCTGGCCAACCTGGACACAGGCACCAGCGGCCGTGCCAGTTCCAACGGCGCCATGTTCGTGGAACGGCGCGATGCGGCGGCCGGGCCGGGCGGTGGCGCACAGGGCTTCACGCTGTTGCGTGCCTCGCCCGATCTGGGCGCCGCGGGTGCCGCAGCCAACGCCGGCAGTGCGGCAAACCCACCGGTCGAAATGTGGCTGATCTTCTGATGCTGCGCCTCCCCCGAAACCTGCCGCGATTGCTGGGCCTGCCCATGCGCGGGTGCCGCACAAGCGGTCGCGGTGTCCGGTGGTGCACTGCCGCCTTGCTGCTGGCCGGTTCGGTGTCCACATGGGCCGGCGTGTTTACCGTCACGCCGGTGCGCATGTACATGGGGCCGCGTGACCGCGCCTTGGCGCTCACGGTCACCAATGGCGGCGACGCCGAGATGGTGCTGCAAGCGGAAACCTTCGAGTGGTCTCAGACGGCCGATGGCCAGGATCAATTGAAGCCCAGCGACGACCTGGTGCTGGCGCCGCCCATTGTCAAGATTCCACCGCGCGGCCGGCAGGTGGTGCGGCTGGCGCTGGTGGTGCCGCGCGATGCCAGCCGGCAAATGACCTATCGCATCATCATGCGCGAGGTGCCCGAGGCCGCGGCGCCGGCCGCGTCGACGGTTCAGGTGCAAATGGCACTCGCCATGAACATGCCGGTGTTCGTCACGCCAGCGGCGGCGCGGCGCAAGCTGGCCTGCAGCCTCTCCCGCAAAGGCAACGGTTTGCAGGCACGCTGCACCAACGAGGGTTCAGCGTACGCGCAAGTGCGCGAACTGCGCGTCCAGCGCGGCAACCAGCCGCTGGCGCGCTTCGAGGGCGGCTCGTACATCCTGCCCGGTGCCAGCCGGGTCCTCGACTTGAAGGCCGAGCAAGCCATTGCGGCAGGTGCCGTGACGTTGGCGGTGCGCTTCGACGACAGCACCGAAACGACCACGGAACTGGCCTTGCCTTGAGCCGCGCCATCGGGTCGGCACAGGCCGCGTGGGGTGCGGCACTGGGCCTGCTGGCGCTGCTGGGCACGGCAGCCGCGCAGCCCCTTCCCGCGTCGCCACGTGCCGACCGCTACCGGCCACTGGAAGTGCGCGTGAACCAGGCCCCGGGCGGCACCTGGACGCTCCTGGAGCGCGACGGCAAGCTGTACGCCCCTGAAGAAGCATTCGGAGACTGGCGGCTGAACCGGCCGCCCGCCCACGCGGCGGTCACGGTCCGCGGCGAATCCTGGTACGCACTGGACGCCGTGCCGGGCTTCGAGGCGGTGATCAACGAGGCCGAACAACGCGTTGACATGGTGTTCTCGGCCGGCGCGTTCTCGGCCACGCGGCTGACCCGCGTCGGCGCCGAGCGGATACAGGTGTCGCCGGTCGAGCCGGCGGTGTTCCTGAACTACGACCTGAACGCCGACCATGCCGCCCTGCGCGGCCAGCCGTCGCGCCAGGCGTTGGGCGCACTGGCCGAAGTCGGCTTGGCCACGTCATGGGGCGTGCTGGCCTCCAGCTATTCGGGGCAGAACCTGGCCACCGGCGGCCCCGCTCCGGGCGAGCGCGCCTGGCAGCGGCTGGAGACCACGTTCACGCGCGACTTCATGGACGGCGGCACCACGCTGCGCCTGGGGGACCTGAGCTCGCGCGGCGGCATCGTCGGCCGGTCGGTCTACTTCGGTGGGCTGCAATGGTCGCGCAACTTTGCGCTGCAGCCCGGCTTCATCACGCAGCCGATCCCCGCGCTGGCGGGCAGCTCCAATGCGCCCAGCACCGTCGAGCTGTACATCAACAACGTGCTGCGCCAGACCACCACGGTGCCGACCGGCCCGTTCTCGCTGGACAACGTGCCGGTGCTGACCGGCGCCGGCAACATGCGGCTGGTGGTGCGCGACATCCTGGGTCGCGAGACGGTGATCGAGCAGCCGTTCTTCTCGCACGGCACGCTGCTGGAGACGGGCCTGTCGGACTGGAGCGTCGAGGTCGGTGCGTTGCGCCGCGACCTGGGCCTGCCCACGGCAAGCTACGCCGAAAGCTTCGCCTCAGGCGTCTTTCGCCAAGGCCTGAGCAAGACGCTGACCGGCGAACTGCGCGCCAGCGGCACGCGGGGGCATCAGGAGGCCAGCATCGCGATCGGCCAGGCGCTGCTGCCGCAGCCGGTGCTGCTGCAGGCCGGGCTGGGTGCCAGCCGCACCGCACTGGGCCGCGGCGGCACCTGGCTCGCCAACCTGGACTGGAGCGGCACCTACAGCGGCGCGTCGATGCACATCGAGGGCACGACACCGGGCTACCGCAGCCTGGGGCAGGACCTGAACGTGCCGCCGACACGCCGCCAACGCACCCTGAACTACCGCATCGGCAGCCTGGACTGGGGCTCGCTGGGATTCAGCATCGCGCACTCCACAGCCGGAGACGGCAGCGTGTTCACTGCCGCCAGCCTGGGCTACAACGCGCGCATTGGCGAGCGCGCCAACGTGGGCATCAACCTCTCGGGCCTGACCGGCCCCAGCTCGGGCCGCAGCATCGGCTTGACGTTCAACCTGCCGTTGGATCCGCTCAACCAGGTCAGCAGCAATGCGACCCGCCAGGCCGGCGCCTGGGATGCCAGCGTGCAGTTCGACCGCCGCCCGCCGCAGATGGACGACTGGGGCTGGTCGCTGCTGACCGCGGAACGTGGTGAGACCACGTTCCTGGAAGGCGGCGCGTACAACGATTCGCGCTTCGGTGTGCTGCGGCTCAACGCCAGCGTGGCCAAGGCCCAGACCAACCTGCGTGCCGGCCTGCAGGGCGCCCTGGTCTGGATCGACGGCAGCGTGTTCGCGAGCCGGCGCGTCAACCAGGCGTTTGCGCTGGTCGAGGTGGCGGGGTTTGGCGACGTTGGCGTCGGCAGCGCGAGCCCATTCGAGACACGGACCTTCGCCAGCGGGCGCGCACTGGTCACGCAGTTGGTGCCCTACCGGCTCAACCCGATCCGCCTGAATGCCAACGACCTGCCGGTGAGTGCTGAACTGGACTCGCTGGAGATGACCACGGTGCCCACGGCACGCAGCGCCGTCAAGGTGAGCTTCGTCGTGCGCACCGGCCGGGCCGCGCTGCTGCGCATCGAGTTCGACGACGGCCAGCCTGCCCCGGCCGGCGCCGAGGTGCGGGTGTCCAACGACCCGGAGATCAACTACGTGGCGCGGCGCGGCGAGGTCTTCATCACCCGCCTGCCCGAGTCATCGACCGTGGAGCTGTCGTGGAAAGAACGTCGTTGCACGCTGAAGGTGAGTTTGCCGCCGGGACAGGCCGACGACATCACGAGGGTGGGGCCGCTGGTGTGCCGGGGGGTGGTGCGGTGAAGCGACACGCGGGCACGCGCATGCGGTGGCCCGCGCTTGGCATGGTGATGCTTGGCATGGGTCATCTGGCGACCGCCCAGGCAACGTGCAGCGTCGGTCTGAGCCCCGGGACAGCCACACCGACGTACACATTCAGCACCAGCACGCCCATCACAGGGACGGTGACGGCAATGCCGGTGACCGTGACACTTGCTAGCTGCTCGAGCAACGGAAAGATTTCAGCCCAACCCGGGAATCTATCGGGAACCGGTGCCGGCGCCGCCTCCACTGGCGGCAACGCCATCAACTACCAGCTGCGGCAAACCGCTTCGAATGGTGCGGTGTGGGGCAACACGGCCAACACCAATACCATTGATGCGGGCTCCACCAATGACTTTACGGTCTGGATCACCGACCGCGCCAATTCTGGATTGCTGCCGCCCGGCACTTACACGGACTCTGTGCTGGTCACCCATACCAACAGCGGTGGCGGCAACCCAACCACCAATTCACTACCCATCAGCATCACCGCCCCGTCGCACTGTGCAATCGAGCCCATCAGCAACCTCGTATTGCCCTACACGTCTTTTCAATCCGCCGCCGAGTCCAGCACCAATTTCAAGGTGTACTGCAATGTCGCCTACAGCATTGCAGTGGCGCCGGGCAATGGCACATTGGCTGGAAATGGACTCAATTACTCGATTGAGTTGAGTCCGACGGGTGGCAACCAGTCGGCCAACCTCGCCGGCACCACCCACACCCTCACCGGCAAGGTGAGTGCAGGCCAGTCCGGCACCTGTGCAGCAGCAGCGTGCCAGGGTCAGAGTCTCCACACGGTCACCGTCACGTACTAGGTGACGCCGGGCCCATCAGCATCCGGCAAGCCGCCTGCACGCCATCCTCCAGCGCCGGTTCCGCCAGCAGCGCCTCCACGGTCTGGCAGACGATGTCCTGGACTCTTGGCTCCAACACCAGCCGCGCGCCAAAGAAGCCCGCCAGCGCTTGTTCCACATGCGCATGCAGCGCCGCGCGTTGCCGCTCCAGGTCACTGACCTGCTTGGCCTCCCTCTGCGGGTGGGTCCGCAACGAGTCTGCCGGGCTGGGCGAGGCTCCCGTCGGCCCATGCCCGGGCGTGGGTGCCTGGCTCACGCCACGCGCGGAACGTCTGGCTGGCACCTTGCGGCTGCCGGGGCGGATGGGTGAAGTGCTCATGGGAGGGTGGTTGCCAACTCGCATTCAGGGCTTGCTCATGGCGTCGTAAGCCTGAACCAGGAAATGCCCGGGCGCATCGTATGCCGACGCATGAATGGCAGAGGACGCCCGGCCATCCAGGCTCTGCTCAATATGTGCCATCAGGGCACCCATATCACGTGCCAAAGGCCTGTTGGGGTGCTGCAGCGCCAAGCCGGCGCGGAGTTCCACCGTGGCCCTCTTCAACTCCCCCGTGGCGACATGGCGCAGAGCCCGTTGATACGCCCGCAAGGCGGGATGCACGGAGACTGACGCCATGCCCACCAAGACATCGACGGCGGCCGGCACACGCCCCAACACCAGCAGCAACATGGCCCACTGCAACCTCGCCTCGTGCAACCCAGGCTCAGCCTCAAGCGCCGCCGCAAAGCGCACCAGCGACTCCTCCATGTCGCCCGCCTCCGCCAGCTCCGCCGCCATCAGGTAGTTCGCCCGACCCGACCCGGGATGCACTCGCAGGCATTGCGCCAACAACTCACGCGCCTCACCCTCGCGACCCTGCGAAGCGGCCTGCGCAATGCGCAGGATCCCCTCCTGCTCGCTGATCGCCACGTCCATTCGATCCATCGTCCACACGCTGTGGCGCAGGCGCCGCGCCGGCATCCACCATGTTGTGTAAAAGTCTGCAATGCCTTCGTAAGGTATTGTTAGACTGCCTGCCGACTAGAACAACATCTCATTGCGCCACCCTTGCTCTTGCGGTGGCGAGTTTCGGCTAGTTTCAAGGAGGTCGGTGAGGCGTTACCCGCCAGGGTGCCGCTAAACACTGAGCAAATAGAACCGTAGCGCAAGGCCCTCACGCGCCCCTTTTTTGCAGCCCGCCACGGGTCTGCTCCATGACCACCCCCGCCACGCTCACGCGCGTTTGACTGTCGCGCAGGGCGCAGCTTCGTCCCATGAATTCCGACATCGCCGCCAAACTGTTTTCCAGCCTGCTGATCGACACCCTGGTGGTCTCGGCGCCGCTGCTGCTGACGACCCTGGTCGTGGGGGTGGTCATCAGCATCCTGCAGGTGGTCACGCAGATCCAGGAGATGTCGCTGACCTTCGTGCCCAAGATCGTCGCGGCGGTGGCCGTGCTGCTGGTGGCAGGACCGTGGATGCTGAACTACGTGGTGTCGGTCGCCACGCGCCTGATCAGTTCCATCCCGAGCCTGGTCTGACCGCCCTCCTGCCCGCGCCCCTCTGACCCGCCCGTGCTGACTTCCGTGATCTCCAGCGAGGCCATGCTCGCCACCCTGCTCGTGTGGGTGCGGGTGGCGGCCACGCTCATTGCCTCGCCGATCTTCGGCACCGTGCCGGCACCGGCCGTGTTCAAGGTGCTGCTGAGCCTGTTCCTGAGCGTGGCCATCGCGATGGGGGTGGCTGCCAACCCGGCCGCTCACCTGGCCATACCGCACGACGTGGCCGCCGGCAACCTGCCGGCCCTGGTGCTCACCGAGGCCTTCATCGGGATGACGCTGGGCTTTGGCCTGCATGCCGCGTTCGGTGCGCTGTCCATCGCCGGCAAGGTGCTGGACATTCAGCTCGGCTTCGGCATGGGCGCCACCTACGACCCGGTGCTGCGCACGCAGGCGCCGGTGCTCTCGGCCGCGCTCACGCTGTACGGGGTGGTGATCTTCTTCCTGGTGGGTGCCCACCACGGGCTGGTGCGCGGACTGGCGTTTTCGTTCGAACGTATGCCGGCCGGTGGGGCGGGGCTGGGCCCGGCGGCACTGCCGGCCGTGGTGGCGCAATTCGGGACCATGTTCACGCTGGCGGTGGTGATCGTGGCGCCTGTGATCTTTGGGCTGCTGCTGGTCGAGGCCGGGCTGTCGGTGCTGTCGCGCGTGATGCCGCAGATGAACATCATGTTCGTGGGTGTGCCGATCAAGATCTTCGCCGGGCTGTCGCTGCTGGCCTTGCTGGCACCGCATCTGCGTGTGCCGCTGGCCGGGGCCATGCGTGGGGTGTTCGTGTACTTCGAGAGAGTCGCGCCATGAGCGATGACAGCCAACTCGACAAGCGCGAGCAGGCCACGCCCTACAAGCGCGAGCAGGCACGCAAGAAGGGCAGCGTCGCCAAGAGCCCGGAGCTGCTGGCGGTGGCCAGCCTCGCGGTGGCCATGGTGGCTTGCTATGCGCTGGCTGACCAGGCACTGCGCCGCATTGCCACTCTGCAGGCGCATTGGCTGGCCGTGCCCGCCACCGAGATGCATGACGTGTCGCAGGCAGCCGCCTTGCTCAACCAGGTGGCCTCGGGCGCCCTGGCGGTGGTGGCGCCGCTGTTCTTTCTCGCCGTGTGCGCGGCCCTGATCGCCAACGTGGCGCAGACCGGCCCCGTGTTCAGCACAGAGCCGCTGAAGCCGGACTTCAAGCGCCTGAACCCGGTCACAGGCCTCAAGCGCTTCTTCTCCGTCCAGATCCTGTTCAACCTGGGCAAGAACCTGTTCAAGCTGGCGGTGCTGGCGCTGGTGCTGTGGCTGGCATTGCGCGCGCTGGTGCCCGCGCTGTTCGAGTTGCTGCACGTGGACCCGGCGCAGCATCTGCAAAGGTTCGCCGGGCTGGGCGGCTCGCTGCTGGCCAAGCTGCTGGCGGCGCTGGCCGTGGTGGGTGTGCTGGATCTGCTGTTCGTGCGCTGGGAATACGGCCGCAAGCTGCGCATGAGCCACCGCGACATCAAAGACGAAGTGAAGCACCGCGAAGGCGATCCGCGCGTGCGCTCCCGCATGCGCGAGCTGCGGGCCCAGATGCTGGCCAAAAGCCAGTCGTTGCGCCAGGTGCGCGACGCCGACGTGGTGGTCACCAACCCCACGCGTTTTGCGGTGGCGATCCGCTACCGCTATGGCGAGGAGCCGGCCCCCAAGGTGATCGCCAAAGGGGCCGGCGACATGGCGCGCCGTGTGCGCGAGCTGGCGGCCCGGCACCGCGTGCCGGTGGTGCAGAGCCCACGCCTGGCACGCGCGCTGTACCGGCACACCGAGTGCGACCAGTACGTGCCGGCGGAGTGGTTCCCCATCCTGGCGAAGATCCTGGTGTGGGTGGCCGCGGCCAAACGTATGAAACCCGGCATGCAACCCGGCATGAAGCCCGGCACACAGGCCAGCATGCCGCCCACGCCCGGCCTGCAACCCCAGGTGGCCCCGCAATGAAAGCCCTGCGCCACTACTTCGGCCGGCACAGCGACATCGCGCTGGTGCTCATGGTCGTGGGCATCCTGGCGGTGCTGTTCGCGCCCATCCCGGCACGCCTGCTCGACTTCCTGCTGGTCACCAACTTCAGCCTCGCGCTGCTGCTGTTGCTGCTGACCTTCTACATGCACAGGCCGGTGGACTTTTCCACCTTCCCGTCGCTGCTGCTGATCGCCACCTTGTTCCGCCTCTCGCTGAACGTGGCCACCACGCGGCTGATCCTCACCGAAGGCGATGCCGGCCACGTCATCGCCGCGGTGGGCTCGCACATGGTGGGCGGCAACTACGTGGTCGGGCTGATCGTGTTCCTGATCCTGGTGGTGGTGCAGTACGTGGTGGTCACCAGCGGCGCGCAGCGCGTGTCCGAGGTGGCGGCGCGCTTCACGCTGGACAGCATGCCCGGCCAGCAGATGAGCATCGATGCCGACCTCAACATGGGCTTCATCGACCAGAAGGAGGCCATGCGCCGCCGCCGCGAGCTGGAGCAGGAGGCCTCGTTCTACGGCGCCATGGACGGCGCCAGCAAGTTCGTCAAGGGCGATGCGATCGCGGGCGTGCTGATCCTGCTGGTCAACATCGTCGGCGGGCTGGTGCTGGGCGTCATGCAGCAAGGCATGTCGTGGGGCGAGGCCTTGCAGCGCTACACCTTGCTCACCATCGGCGACGGCATCGTCACGCAGGTGCCGGCGCTGGTGATCTCGGTGGGCACCGGCATCATCGTCACGCGCTCGGGCTCGGACGGCAACCTGAGCACGGAGGTCTTTGCCCAGATGATGTCCTCGCCCAAGGCGCTGGGGCTGGTGCTGCTGTCCTTGCTGGTGCTGGCCGTCACGCCCGGCCTGCCGGCGCTGCCGCTGCTGGCCCTGGCCGCCGTGTTTGCAGGGGCCACCTGGCTGGCCTGGCGGCGCGCAGCGGCACGTGCCGAGGCCGACGGCGACACCCCGGCTGCTCAGGACGCCAAGGACACCAAGGACAAGGACGCCAAGAAGGACTGGCCCGAGCTGCACCCGGTGGAATGGCGCTTCGGCGCCGCGCTGGCACCGCTGGCCGACCCTGCCGCCGCCCAGCCCCTGATGGCGCGCGTAGAGACCTTCCGCCGCCAGTTCCTGGACGAGCGCGGCATGTCCTTGCCGCCGGTGCGCTTTTGCCCCACGGCGCGCCTGGGGGCCAATGCCTATGAGATTGCGGTGTTCGGTGTGGTGGTGGGCCGCGGCGAACTGATGCTGGACCGCACGCTGGGCATCCACGCGTCCGGCGACACGCGCAGCATCCCCGGCGTGGCCACGCGCGAGCCCACCTACGGGTTGCCGGCGGTATGGATCGCCGATTCACACCGCGACGCCGCCCGCGCGGCCAAGTTCACCTTGGTGGACCCGGAGACGGTGTGGATGACGCACCTGAGCGAGACCTTGCGCCAGCAGGCCGCCACGCTGCTGACGCGCGCCGAGGCCGACAAGCTGCTGGAGCGTGTGCGGCAATCGCAGCCGGGCCTCATCGAAGAGATCGTGCCCACGCTGCTGTCGGTGGGCGACGTGCAGAAGGTGCTGCAGTCGCTGCTGCGCGAACGCGTGTCGATCCGCCACCTGGAGGCCATCTGCGAGACGCTGGCCGACATGGCACGCCACACCAAGGACGTGTCCGCGCTGGCCGATGCCGTGCGCCAGCGCCTGGGGCCGTCCATCTGCCAGGCTCTGGTGGGCGAGGCCGCGGCGCTGCAGGTGCTGACGCTGGAGCCGACGCTGGAGCAGCGCCTGGCCGAGGCGGCGCGCGCCACGCCCAGCGCGCTGGATCCGCGTTTTGCCGAGCAACTCGTGTCCACCCTGGCGGCCTCGGTGGAGCAGATGATGAAGAGCAACCTGATGCCCGTGCTGTTGTGCGCGCAGGAGCTGCGGCGTCATGTCAAAGCCTTGTCCGAACGTACGCTGCCGCACCTGGTGGTGCTGGGGCTCGCCGAGGTGCCACACAGCATGGCCCTCAAGTCCTTTGGCGTGGTGGCACTGCGTCACTCACCCGCTGGTGCCTGACCTGGAGAAACCTCGCATGAACCCCCTCGAAATCGCCGCCGTCTCCATGCAGGTGGACCAGCAGCGCCTGACCACCATCGCGCACAACGTGGCCAATGCCGCCACCCCGGGCTTCAAGCGCTCGGTGCTGCGGGCCGACGCCTTTGCGTCCGCCATGCAGGCCGCCGCCTTGCAGACCGGCGAAGGCAGCGCGGCCAGCACCGCGCTGGATCTGCGCGAAGGCGCCTTGCGCCTGACCTCCGCGCCGCTGGACATCGCCGTGCAAGGCGAGGGCTTCATCGAACTGAGCAGCACCGAAGGCCGCCTGGTCAGCCGCGGCGGCTCCTTGCGGCTGGATGAAAGCGGCCGGCTGGTCACCGCGCAAGGCCACCCGGTGCTCGGGCTCAAAGGCGAGATCCGCATCGCGGCGCCGCCCTCGGCCGTGAGCATCGACGCGGCCGGCAAGGTGCGCGTCAACGGCCAGGAACAGGACCAGATCAAGCGCGTGCGCTTCGAATCCAACGCGGCGCTGGTGCCGGTGGAGCCGGGCGTCTATGCGGCGGCCGACGCGGTGGAGGTGCCCGGCGACGTGGCCCTGCGCAGCGGCTACCTGGAGGCCTCCAACGTCAACAGCGCGCGCGAGATGGTGCAGTTGATGGAGACCGCGCGCCACTACGAATCGATGCAGCGGGCCATCCAGGCCTATGACGATGTGCTGGAGCACACGCTGCGCAAACTGGGAGAAAACTGAGCATGAACGACGCACTCTATGTGGCCGCCACCGGCTTGTTCGCCCACCAGTCCAACGTGGAGACGATCGCCAACAACGTGGCCAACCTGGGCACCACCGGCTTCAAGAAGTCGCGCGTGGTGTTCCAGGACCTGCTGTCCCAGGCGGCAGGCGCCGCTGCGACAGGCACCGCCCCGCAAGCCCAGCACGGCGTGGGCGTGAGCGCCGCACAGGTGGCCCGGTCCTTCGAGGCGGGTGAGCTGCGGCAGACCGACTCGCCGCTGGACCTGGCGATTCAAGGCGACGGCTTCATCGAGGTGGTGCTGCCGGACGGCAGCGCGGCCCTCACGCGCGGCGGCACGCTGCATGTGGGCCCGGACGGCAACCTGGCCACCGCCGAAGGCTATGCGCTGAAGGCCGGCATCGCCGTGCCGCACGACGCCCGGCAACTCACGATCTCGCGCACCGGCGTGGTCACGGTGCTGGGCGGCAAGGATGGCAAGCAGGCGCAGGACCTGGGGGCCATTGAGCTGGTGCTGTGCCCCAACCCGCAAGACCTCACGCCGCTGGGCGGCGGCCTCTACAAGGCCCCGGACGAAGGCGCACGGCTGGTGGCGGTGCAGCCCGGCGAAGAAGGCGCGGGCACCCTGTCGCAAGGCTTCCTGGAAGCCTCCAACGTGAAGATGGCCGACGAGATGGTGAGCCTGATGATGGCCCAGCGCGCCTACGAGATGAGTGCCAAGGTCATGCAGGCAGCAGACGAGATGCTGGGCATCAGCAACAACCTGAGGCGCGGATGATGAACGCTTTGCGCATGACGGTTGCCGCACTGCTGCTGGCGGGTTCCATGGCCGCCAACGCGGCCGCGCCCTGGGTGGACACGGACCTGAGCGGCCCGGTGCAGGAGGCGCTGCACGAACTGCAAACGCAGTTGGCCACCGACCTGGGCTTGGAGGACGTTTCCGTGCAGCCGCTGGCCGGCACCGTGAAGGCGCCATTGCCGCCCGGCCAAGTCAGCGCGCACCTGCGCGGTGGCAGCCGGCCTGCGTCTGCCGCCTTCCACGCGCGCCTGCAGCCCTGGGTCGAGATCCGGGTCGATGGTGTGCTGCGGCGGACCCTCGCGATCCCCGTGCAGGTGACGGGCCGGCGGCGCGTGCTGCAGGCCACCCGCGCCATCGCCGCGGGCGAGGCGCTGGGCACCGGCAACACCCAGGCCGGGCTGCACGATGCGGCCGCGTCCGCCGAGGCGCTGGGCGTCACGGAACTGCGCCCCGGCCACCGCACCACCGAGGCGGTGGCCGCCGGCGCCATGGTGCCGCGCCACGCCGTACGCGACGGCTCGCGCGCCATGCGCGGCACGGTGGTGCCCGTGGTGTTCCGCCTCGCAGCCGTGGAAGTGCAGGCGCCCGGTACCTTGCTGGACGACGAGGCCCGCGAAGGCCAGGCCGTGCGCGTGCGCCTGCCGCGCCTGGCGGCGCCGGTGCGTGCACAACGGGTGCAAGGCCAATTCATCGCGATCCAGGACACCAGGAACCCATGATGAAACTCATCGCAAGCATGCTGGCCGCGGCCGCACTGTGCAGCCTGGCCGGTACCCCCGCACAGGCCCAGAGCCTGTACGACGAAACCACCTACTCCCCGCTGGCGGCCGACCGCCGCAGCTTCAAGGTGGGTGACCTGATCACCGTGCTGGTGGCCGAGCAGTCCTCGGCCGTGAGCAGCGCCGACACCGACGCCGACCGGCGCGCCTCCATCCAGGCCCAGGCCACCTTGCCGCACAAAAGCTCGCAGGCCGGTGTAGGCGTCAGCAGCGAGTTCGACGGCGGCGGCCGCACCCAGCGCAGCGGCCGCGTGCTGGCGCAGTTGACGGTGCGCGTGAAGTCCATCGAACCCACCGGCGAACTGGTGGTGGAAGGCGACCAGCAGCTCACCATCAACGACGAGCTGCAGACCATCACCTTGATGGGCCGCGTGCGCCCCATCGACGTGGCGGAGAACAACACGGTGCCCTCGTCCCGCTTGGCCGATGCACGCATCGTCTACAACGGCGACGGCGTGCTCGCCAGCCGCCAGAAACCGGGCCTGTGGCAGAACCTGCTGAACCTGCTGGGGCTATGAGACACCTCGCACGCACCCTGAAAGGCCTGCTCTGGGCCGCGCTGCTGGCCGCCCAGGCGGTGGCGGCCGCCCCCGCCGTGCGCATCAAGGACCTGGGCCGGCTCGACGGCTGGCGCGACAACGCGCTGGTGGGCTATGGCCTGGTCACCGGCTTGGCCGGCACCGGCGACTCGGCACGCAACCGGGCCACGCGGCAATCCATCGCCAACATGATGTCGCGCTTCGACATGGTCACGCCGTCGGCTGACGTGACCAGCCGCAACGTGGCCGCGGTGATGATCACCGCCAGCCTGCCGCCCTATGCGCGGCCGGGCGACCGGCTCGACGTGACGGTCACCTCCATCGGCGACGCACGCAGCCTGGGTGGCGGCACCCTGATCCTCGCGCCCCTGAAGGCCGCCAATGGCCGCACCTACGCCCTGGCCCAGGGCCCCGTGTTCGTGGGTGGCTACCGCTACGACGCCAACGGAAACCAGGCGCAGAAGAACCATCCCACCGTGGGTCTGGTCTCCAGCGGCGCCGTGGTGGAGGTGGGCGCGCCGCGCGCCGAGACCCCCGAGCCAGCCCGCCCCCTCACCTTCGTGCTGCACGAGCCCGACTTCACCACCGCCACGCGCGTGGCGGCCGGCATCAATGCCGCGCTGGGCGAAGACTTGGCCGTGGCCCGCGATGCCGCCGGCGTGGAGATCCGCGCCCCCGCGGCCGGCAATGGCAACCTCGCCGCACTGATGACGCGCATCGAAAGCGTGAGCATCACGCCCGACCTGCGCGCCCGCGTGGTCATCAACGAGCGCACCGGCACCGTGGTGTCGGGCGGCGACGTGCTCATCACGCCGGTGACCATCACGCACGGCGACCTCAAGATCAGCGTCACCACCGAGCGCAGCGCCTCGCAGCCGCTGGTGCTGGGCGAGGCCGGCAATGACGTGCGTTCATTGGTGGTGGCCAACAGCCGGCTGGAGGTGTCGGAGTCCGAGCAGACCCGCTTCCTGCCGCCGGGTGCCTCCACCGTGGCCGACCTGGTGCAGGCGCTGGTGCGCCTGAAGGTGAGCACGCGCGACGTCATCGCCGTGCTGCAGTCGGTCAAGGCGGCAGGTGCCCTGCATGCCGACCTTGTGGTTCAGTGAGTTCCCTCTTTTTTTGCGATCCCCGAGATCCCCCATGGACAGCCCCATCGATCCCATCACCCTCACGCAGGTGCGCAGCGCACTCGATGCGGCGCTGGTGCGCCACACCGTGCATGCCCACAACCTGGCCAATGCGCAAACCCCCGGCTTCCTGGCCCGGACGGTGTCGTTCCAGGAGAGCTTTGACCGGGCCGCGCAAGAGCCCGTGCTGCAGGCCACGAACACACCCGTCAACACCGCCACCGAAGTGGCTGCCATGGCGGAGAACACGCTGCACTACCAGGCCCTGGTGCGGCTGCTGAACCGCGAACTCTCGATCGCCGCGATCGCCTTGAACGACGGGAAACGCTGATGGACTACCACGCTGCCTTTGCAATCAGCAAGACCGGCATGGCGCTGGAGCAGTTGCGCCTGGAAGCCGCCACCATGAACCTGGCCCACGTCAATGTGGCGGCGCGGCCGGGCAGCGAGGTCTACCGGGCCCAGCACGTGGTGGCACACGAGGCCGCCGCCTTCTCGGGCCTGTATGGCCAGGCCTTGCAGTCCCTGCACGGCGTGCAGTTCGTGGCCGCACCCGCCACCACGGCCGCATCGCGCCTGGTGCTGGACCCCGGCCACCCGGATGCCGACGCCAGCGGCCACGTGGCCTACCCTGCCATCAACCACAACACCGAAATGCTCAACCTCATGACGGCCGTGCGCGCCTACGAGGCCAATGTGGTGGCGCTGAACGCCGCCAAGAGCATGGCGCAACGCGCGCTGGAGATTGGGGGCAACTCATGATGATCAATGCCCTGGAAGCTTTGTCGGCCACCCAGCCCGCGCTCGCGAGCCCGGCCGCCGCAGCCAGCGCAGCGCCGGAGGGCTTCGCCACCCACGTGATGCGCGAGATGCAGCAGGTCAACCAGGACCTGCTGCAGTCCGAGCAGATGCTGCGCCGAGTGGCGGCCGGCGAGCCGGTGGCCTTGCACACCGTGATGATTCACCTGGAAGAAACGCGCCTGGCGTTCCAGACCCTGGTGCAGGTGCGCAACAAGGTCCTGGAGGCATACCAGGACCTGATGCGCATGCAGGTCTAGGCGATGGCCATGGCAATGGATTCCGTGATGCAAGGCGTGCCCCGGCGCACGCTGTGGCTGGTGGCCGGTGGTGTGCTGTTCGTGCTGGTGGTGGCCACGGCGCTGTTCTTCGCGTTCTCGCCGCGTTATGCGGTGCTGTTCGCCGACCTGCGCGAGCGCGACCTGGCCTTGATGAGCGAGGCGCTGCACAAGAAGAAGGTCACCTTCGAAGTAGGCGCCGACGGCCGCTCGCTGCTGGTGCCCGAGGCCGACGTGCACAAGGTGCGCATGCAGCTGATGGCGCAGGACATCGCCTTGCAGGGCAACGTGGGCTTCGAGCTGTTCAATGGCTCCGACCTGGGTATGACCGAGTTCGTGCAGAAGGTCAACTACCAGCGCGCCTTGCAGGGCGAGCTGGCGCGCACCATCCAGTCCATGGACGAGGTGCAGTCCGCGCGCGTGCACCTGGCGCTGCCCGAGCAGGGCTTGTTCAAGAAGATCCAGGCGCGCAGCAAGGCCTCGGTCACGGTGCTGCTCAAGCCAGGCGCGAGCTTCTCGCGCGCGCAGGTGGTGGGCGTGCAGCGCCTGGTGGCCGCCTCGGTGCCGGACATCGCGCCCGGCGACGTGGCCGTACTCGACCAGCGCGGCGTGGTACTCAGCAGTTCGGGGCCCACTGAAGAGACCCTGGACGAGGGCTGGATCGAGCGCAAGCGCAGCACCGAGAACTACCTGGCGAAGAAGGCCTCGCAGGTGCTGGACCGCATGTTCGGCGAAGGCGCCAGCCTGGTGGCGGTGGACGTGCAACTGGCCGAAGAGCGGCGCACCGCCACCATCGAAGAGGTGCTGCCCGGCCCCACCGCCCATACGGCGCGCGACCAGCCGCCCACCGGCGTGGTGGTGCGCGAGCGGCAGACGAGCCGGGGCGCGGCGGCCCGCGAGGGCGATGCGGCGGCGGCCTCACCCGGCACGGAGTCGTCGTCGTCCGAAACCGAGTACCAGGTCGGCCGCAAGACCGAGCAGGTGCAGACCCCTGCCGGCGGCGTGCGCCGTATCGGCGTGGCGGTGGTGCTGAAGGCCACGCTGTCGGAGGCCGATGCGGCCCGCGTGAAGGACCTGGTGGCCACGGCCGTGGGGGCTCAGGCGCAGCGTGGCGATACGGTTGCGGTGACCACGCTGCAGCGCGCGGCCGAGGGTGCTGCGCCTGCGGCGGTCGGCCCGCAAGATGCAGCCCCGCCGGACGTGCCAAGCCCTGCTCCCGTGGCAGCTCGCGAAGGCGCAGCGCCAGATCACACGCTGCCGCTGGGCTGGGCAGCGTTGGGCATCGCCCTGCTGGGCTTGATGGGCCTGGCCCTGTGGCGCGGCCGAGGCAGCGAACGCGACATCCCCTCGCTGGACGAACGCGAACGGCAGGCCGTGCTGGACAACGTGCAGCACTGGCTCGCCACCGGCACGGGCCGCGAGGTGCAGCCATGAGCGCACCGCACGAAGGCGCCGATGGGACCGAAAACCGGCGCCGCGCCGCGCTGGCCCTCCACGCCCTGGCCGGGCGGGACCAGCGCTGGGTGCTGGACCGCCTGGCGCCGGCGCAACGCCGGCTGGTGTCGGGCCTGCTGGGTGAACTGCGGGCCTTGCGCATCCCGGCCGATGTGGCCTTGCTGAAATCGCTGCGTGGCCCTGCCGCGGCACCCCAGCCTCGCGCCGACATGCCGGCCCAGGCCCAGGCCACCCCCGAGGTCATCGCCGGATGGCTGGTGGGCGAACGACCTTTCGTGGTGGCGGCCTGCCTGCTGGACTTGGCGCCAGCCCGACAGGACCTGGTGCTGGCCAGGCTGACCCCCTCCCAGGCCGCCGCCGCGCGCACGCTCATGGCCGGCGGCCTGGAACAGGCGCACGCCCTGCGGCAGGCCGTGCGCGTGGCCGTGCAGGCCCGTCATGCACACGCCGCGCACACGCCCGTGGGGCCTGGCAACTGGCGCGACAAACTGCGGACCCTGCTGCCGTCGTGGAGCCGCGCATGACCAGCCCCATCCTCAAGAGCCCGCCCGGCTCGGCCGGCTCGGTGCGCATCGGCGCCGTGCGGCCCGTGCCCAAGAAGGACGCCGTGGCCAGGACGGGCCCCGAGGTGCCGGCCCAGCGCCCGGCCACCCCGGTGGTCGCTCCACCCACCCCGGAGCAGACGCAGGCCCTGGCACGCGAACTGGACGCGCTGCGCACGGCCGCGCGGGCCACGGGCCATGAGGAGGGCAAAGCCGCCGCGCAGCAGGAATTCGCGGCCCTGGAGCGCGCGTTGAAGGCCCAGGCCACCACTGCCCTGGCCGGCCTGGGCGAGGCGCACCAGCGCCTGCGGCAAGACCTGGAGCAGGCCTGTTTCGACATCGCCTTTGCCGCGGCCGTGAAGGTCTTCAGCCGGCTGTCGGTGGACCCGCAGGCCGTGACCGGCGCGGTGCGGCAGGCACTGGCGCAGGCCGGCAGCGTGGCGGACCTGCAAGTCCGCCTGCATCCCGCCGACGCGCAGTTGCTGGGCCGCCTGCTGGAAGGCCCGCAAGCCGCCACCTGGCCGGCGGACCTCGGCCCCCTGTGTGCCGACCCGTCCCTCCGCGCGGGCGGCTGCGTCATCCGCGGCGCGCATGGGGACGTGGACGCCCGCATCGAGACGCAGCTGGCCAGCCTGGCCGAGCTGCTGATCCAGCACCGCGATGCGGCCCGGGGCGAGTTGCCGGAGGCGCAACCGTGAACCACGCCGCCCTGCTGCGCGACCTGCAAACCGCCCCCCTGGTGCGCCACACCGGCCGCATCGTGCGCGTCGCCCCGCAGGTGCTGCGCGCCCGCGGCCCGCACGTGGAGCTGGGCCGCTTGTGCGAGATCGACACCACCGGCACCACCGCAGCCCTGCTGGCCGAGGTCATTGCCACCGGTGACGACGGCGTGCTGCTCATGCCCTACGGCGAACCCTCGGGCGTGGCCCCCGGCGCCCAGGTGCGCGCCCTGCCGCGGGCGCCGGGCGTGCCGGTGTCGGACGCGCTGATCGGCCGCGTGGTGGATGCCTTCGCCCGGCCCATCGACGGCCGCGGCCCGCTGCCCGGCGGCGTGACGGTGCCGCTGGCCGGCCGGCCCCTCAATCCCGTGCAGCGCGGCCGCGTCGGTGCACGCGTGGACACCGGCGTGAAGGTGCTGGACGCCATGCTGCCGGTGGGCCGCGGCCAGCGCGTGGGTGTGTTCGCCGGCAGCGGCGTGGGCAAGAGCACGCTGCTGGGCATGGTGGCCACGCGCATCGAGGCCGACGTCTGCGTGGTAGCCCTCATCGGTGAGCGCAGCCGCGAGGTGCGCGAGTTCCTCGAAGACCGCCTGGGCGCGGCGGGCCTGGCCCGCTCGGTGGTGGTGGTGGCCAGCGCCGACCAGCCGGCCGTGACGCGCGCCCGCGCCGCCTCGGCCGCCACCGCCATGGCGGAGTACTTCCGCGACACCGGACGCCACGTGCTGCTGGTCATGGACTCGGTCACCCGGCTGGCCATGGCCCGGCGCGAGATCGACCTGGCCGCCGGCCAGCCGCCCACCGCGCGGGGCTACACACCTGGCGTGTTCTCGGCCCTGCCGGCCTTGTGCGAGCGCGCCGGGCCGGGCGAAGGCGCCGGCTCCATCACCGCGATCTACACCGTGCTGGTGGAAGGCGACGACGAGCACGAGCCCATTGCCGACTGCCTGCGCGCCACGCTGGACGGCCACGTCTGGCTGGCCCGCGAGCTGGCACAGAAGGGCCAGTTCCCGGCCGTGGACCTGCTGCGCAGCGTGAGCCGGCTCGCCACGCAACTGGCCACACCGCAGGAGCAGGAGTTGATGGTGGCCGCCCGCCAGGCCTATGCCGCCGCCGAGCGCACCCAAGAGGTCGTGGAGCTGGGCCTGTACAAGGCCGGCACGCAGCCCGCGCTGGATGCGCAGCTCCAGGCGCATGCCGCGCTGGAGCGCTTGTTCATGCAGTCGCAGGCCGACGCCGCCCCGCGCGCGGCGGTCTTGCGGGAGATGCAGGACATCCTGCGCCCCACCACCCCCCGGGAGTTGCCATGAAACGATCCGCGGCCTTGCAGGCCGTTGCCCGCGCCAAGCGCTGGAGCCTGGCCGGGCTGGCCCAGCGCCAGCTTGCACTCGGTGCCGAACAAGACGCCGGCACGCAGCGCCTGCACGCGCTGGAGCAGGACCTGGCCGATGCGGCCGGCCGGCAGCGCACGCTGCTGGCCGGCGCGAGCTTCAGCGCCACCGACCTGGTGTCGCGCCGCCGGGCGTTCGCCGTGCTGGCGGGCAAGTCCGAGCAGGCGCGGCAGCACTGCCAGGCCCTGGCCACACAGGCCGAGGGCTTGGCTGCCGAGGTGCGCGACCACCGGCAGGAGCAGGCGCTGCTGGAGCGCGTGCTGGACCGGCGCGACGAGGCTGAGGCCCAGGCCATGGACCACCGAGCCGCACGCGAGGCCGACGCGCTGGTGGCCGCCAGAGGAAGCCACGTGGAACCCTCACACTCACTTCATTCGCTGCCCCCCGAGGGGGCTTCAGCGCCCTTCGGGCGGCCGGGCGGGCGCTGACATGGACACCCGGTTCGACGCCGCACAACCCCGGCCGCCCGTTGCCACGCCCGCCCCGGCAGCCCCCCGACCCACCGAGGCACCGCGGGCGCGCGCCTGGGCCCACGAGTGGCAGCAGGCCGCCGGCGCCAAGGACGCCCCGGCGCCAACAGGGGCCGGCGATGTGCGGGTGGCTTGGCGTGATGCCTCGGCGGCCAGCACCTGGCTCGCCCCCGTGCGGACGCGTGAGGAGCAGCGGCCGGAAGACAACCGGCAAGCCATGCAGCCGTCGCTCGGCTCCGAAGCCCTCCAGGCCCCCGCCCAGCCCGCCACAACGCCCGGCAAGAAGGCAGCCCCGACTCACGACACCCCGGCCAGCCCGGACCTCCTGCTCGTGCCTGCCACGCAGCAGGTGGCCATGCCCCAGCCTGCTGCATGGCCCGGCCATGGACCGGCTCTGCAGGCTGAGGCCGTGGTGGCCCCGCCCGTGGCCCTGGCCTCTTCACGCGTGGCCTCTGCTGACTTGACCACCCCCACCGCCCTGCCATCGGCCAGCCCTCAGCTCATAGCGCCGGGCCGCGCCACCGGCACCCCGGCCCCTCGCACGCCCCCACCCAGCCGCCCCGGCGAGGCCCAGCCTTTCGCCCCCACCAACCTGCAAATCACGCCAGGCGAAGACGGCCCCGCCGTGTGGCTGCGCGATGCCCGCCTGAGCCCCGACGGCCAGGCCGCCTCGCGCGTGCTGCAGGCCTTGGCCACGCTCGGCTGGCCGCACACGCTGCGACCCGGCGCCCTGTTCCTGAACGGCCGCCCCCTGGGGCCGGCCGCAACCCCCACCCGCGCCCTGCCCCCGCCAAGCCACCCCGACACCCTGCCCCCACCCAAGGAAGATCCCCATGGCCATTGAAGCGCTGGGCGCTGTCTCCAGCACCCCCTCCAGTTCTACCGCGGCCAGCGCCGTCAACCTGCAGGACTTCGTGCGCATCCTGGTGAGCCAGCTCAACAACCAGGACCCGCTCAAGCCCATGGACAACCAGGAGTTCGTGACCCAGCTGGCGCAGTTCACCTCGCTGGAGCAGTCGCGCCAGCTGAACCAGAACCTGGAAGCGCTGCTGACGGTGCAGTCCACCACGCAGTCGGTGGGCCTGATCGGCCGGACCGTGGACGTGCAGGCCGAGTCCGGCCTGGCCTCCGGGCAGGTCATCCAGCTGGACTTCAGCTCGGGTGAGCCGCGCCTGGCGGTGCGCACCGCCACCGGCGACATCCTCACCGCCATCCGCGTCAGCCAGATCCAGACCGTTCGCTAGCCTCATCCAGGAATCATCCAGGAGCCCCTCATGTTCGAGTCCATGTACATCGGCATTTCCGGTTTGTCCGCCTACTCCAGGGGGCTGAACGTCATCAGCAACAACCTGGCCAACATGAACACCACCGGCTTCAAGGGATCGACCTTGAACTTCGGTGACCTGTTCTACCGTCAGCAGTCGTCCGGCGGCGAGGGCTCGCCGCAGGGGTCGCAGTTCGGCACCGGCGTGCACGTGCTGGGCACGCACGTCAACTTCCGCGCCGGCGAGTTGCGCCAGACCGGCAATGCGCTGGACCTGGCCATCGCCGGCAACGGCTACCTGGTGACGCGTGACGCGACGGGCCAGGCGCAGCGCTTCTCGCGCGCCGGCCAGCTGGCCTTCGACCGCGACGGCATCCTGGTCAGCAGCACCACCGGCCGCCGCATCGCGGGCCTGGATGCCGCGGGCGCCCTCACCGACGTGACACTCAACGGCCTGCGCGTCAACCCGCCCACGGCCACCACCTCGGTGGTGCTGCAAGGCATCTTGTCCAGCACACAGGGCGAGTTCACGCTGACACCCCTCAAGGTGATCGACGCGCAAGGCGGCGAGCACACGCTCAAGGCAGTGTTCACCAGCGCCGGCAGCACCACCACCGGGAGCTGGACCGTGGTGGTGCGCGAGGACACCCTGGACGTGGCCACCGGTACGATGCGCTTCATCAATGGCGTGCCCGACCCGGCGGCCAGCTCCCTCAGCGTGACCTACGGCCCCGTGGGTGCGCCGGCGATGACGTTCAGCCTCGCGCTGGGGCCCAACGCGTCATCGTTTTCCTCCACCAGCACGCTGGCGGTGTCCTCGCAAGACGGCGTGGGCGTGGGCTCGCTGGTCTCGGCCGCCATCGACACCGAGGGCTTCGTGGTCGCCACGTATTCCAACGGCAAGACCCAGAAGGGCACGCAACTGGCCCTGGCCAGCGTGGCCGCCGAGAGCGACCTGGCTGCGGCCGAAAACGGCGAGTTCACGCTGGCCGACCCCACCGGGCTCGTGATCGGGCGGCCCGGGCAGAACGGCCTGGGCAGCTTCAGCGCCGGCCAGATCGAAGGCTCCAACGTGGACCTGGCCACCGAGTTCACCGACCTGATCGTGATGCAGCGCGGCTACCAGGCCGCCTCACGCATCGTCTCCACAGCCAACGACCTGATCCAGGAACTGTTCGACATGAAAGGGCACCGCTAGGTGAACGCGAGGACCTTGAGGTGGCCGGCCGAGTCGGCCCTGGCACGCTGCGCCGAGCAGATTGCGGCGGCTTGTACCGCCTGGGCGCAGGCCTGGACCGGGCGCGCACTGGAAGCCGAGGTGCAGGCCGGCGCGGCGCCGGGCTGGCCGCAGCGCTCGCTCGCGCTGGCATCGGGCGAGCGGGTGGCGCTGGCCGGTGGTGACTTGGCGGCCTTGTTCACCTCCGACGCGGAGGTGGGTTTTGCGGCGGGGCCTGATGGCCCCTCCCTCACCCACGAGGTCTGCGCCGCCGCCGAAACCGACCTGCTCGAGCGCGTCTTCGCCGCCGTGGTCGGCCCCGTGGCGGGTGGCGCGGTACCGGTAGCAGACCGCCCTGACGCCCAGCAAGGCCTCCCCTATGCCGGCGCGGCCAGCTTCGAGGCGTGGCTGGGGCAGGCCTGCCTGCACCTGCAGGTCAGCGGCGACGCCCTGGCGCGCCTGGCACCGCGGCCGCCCCGGGTTCTCAAGCCCTTGCCGCTGGACGCCGCCGCCGTGCGGCGCCTGGCCACGCAAAGCCACGTGCGCGGCCGCCTCCTGCTGGCGGGCCTGGACTTGCCCCTGGGCGCGCTCATGCAGGCCGAAGTGGGCGACGTGATCGTGCTGGACCGCAAGCTCGACGCGCTGTTCGAATGGGAAGTCGAGGCCCTGGGCCTGCGCCTGCCCGCGCAGCTGGTGCGCACCGGCGACAGCCTCGCCGCCGAGCTGATCTAGCCTTCAAGTCGTCAGTCAATCACATTCTGTTCAAGGAAGTTCCATGTCATCCAGCCCCACGATCCGTTCGATCGAACTGCCCGAAGCCCTCGCCACCACCGGCAGCGGCGCGCCCCTGGTGCACGACCGCCTGGCCGCGCTCAAGGGCGTGAAGGTGCGCGTGGCCGTGGTGGCCGGGCACACCGACACCACCATCGCCCAGCTCCTGGACCTGAAAGGCGGCGCCGTGCTGCCGCTGGACCGCGCCATCGGCGCCGGCTTTTCGCTGGTGCTGGAAGACAAGGTCATTGCCGTGGGTGAGCTGGTGGCGGTGGGCGAGCAGTTCGGCTTGCGCATCACCGAACTGGGCCAGTCACCGGCCGCGGCCTGAGGAGTGGCCATGGACCTGAAAACTCCTGCCAGCTCGCCCGCGCCGGCCACACCGGCCCCACCTGCCGCCTCGGGACCGGTGGCCGCGGCAGCCTCGGGCAGTGCATCCACCGTGGAGCCCGGCCTGCCGCTGATCCGCTCGGAAGGCGAGTCGCCCTATGGCTCGCTGGTGTCCACCGTGCTCACGGTGGCGCTGGTCGGCGCGGCGGTGATCTGGGCCCTGCGGCGCAGCGGCTGGGCTGCGCGGCGCGCCGCGCAGCCCAGCACGCGCATGCTGCAGGTCCGCGAGACGGTGCACGTGGCCCCCAAGGTGCGCGTCACCTACCTGCGCTGCGGCGAGCATGAGCTGCTGCTGGCGCACAGCGAGCACTCGCAGGCGTGGATCACGCTGCCTGCCGGCGGTGGCGCCTCTCCCCCGGCACCCGCCCCCACCTCTCCCCCCACGCCCGGCCCCCAGGGCCCCAGCCATGCGGCCTAGGAGTTTTGTTCTTGCCCTGCTGCTGGGCCTAGCCTGCGTGCCGGCCCTGGCCGCGCAGGCCGCCCCGCCCGAAGCCCTGACCTACGCCGACCTGCTGGGCTCCTCCACGCAGACCGCGGGGTCGCTGCGGCTGTTCCTGATGCTGACCGCCCTCAGCCTCGTCCCGCTGGCACTCATCTGCATGACCTCGTTCGTGCGCGTGGTGGTGGTGCTGTCGATGCTGCGCCATGCGCTGGGCCTGCAGGAGACGCCGCCCAACACGGTGTTGATCGGGCTGGCCCTGTTCCTGACCTTGTTCTCCATGCAGCCGACCTTCCAGCAGGTCAACGTGAGTGCGGCCCAGCCCTTCATGCAGAACCGGCTCAGCCTGCCGGCGGCGCTGGAGAAGGGCATCGAGCCGATGAAGGCTTTCATGATCCGGCAGACCCGCGAGGAAGACCTGGGCCTGATGCTGGAAGTCTCCGGCGTGGTGACCCTGCCGAAATCTGCCGAAGAGGTGTCGCTGCTGCAGCTGGTGCCGGCCTTCATGCTGTCGGAGCTGAGGGCGGCATTCCAGATCGGCTTCATCCTGTTCCTGCCGTTCCTGCTGGTGGACCTGGTCGTCTCGGGCGCGCTGATGTCGCTGGGCATGATGATGGTCCCGCCGGCCACGATTGCCATCCCGCTGAAGGTGCTGCTGTTCGTGCTCATCGACGGCTGGAACCTGGTGATCCGCTCGCTGCTGGGCACCATCCACTGACCAAGGACTGAGCGTCGTGTGGGGGTTTTCGCCGGCATGGCGCGCCACGGCAGTGGCGGCACTCAGCGAAGCAGCGGCCGGGCCGCCACCGACTGGCCCGGGCCCACCGGAAGAAGACCGCCGCAGCGGCTGGGCCCTGTGGCAGCGCTTCGTCCCCGCTCGCAACGAAGCCGTGCGCCAGGAACTGGTGGCGCACTACACACCGCTGGCCCGCATGCTGGCGGCGCGGCTGTATGCCGTGCGGTCCGACCCGGGGCTGGAGTTCCCGGACTACCACCACTTCGCGATGGTGGGCCTGCTGGAAAGCATCGACCGCTTCGACCCGGCGCGCGGCATCCGCTTCGAGTCCTACGCCTCGCCGCATGTGCGCGGCACCATCGCCGATGGCGTGGCCGCGCTGTCGGAGCGGCAGCGCCAGGCAGCGGTGCGGCGGCAGGTGCTGCGCGAGCGCACCCGTTCACTGGCCGACACGGCGCCTGCCGACGTCAAGCCTCAAGCAGCGCTGGCCCAGGTGGCCGAGATCGCCGTGGGGCTGGCGCTGGGCTTCATGCTCGAAGACTCCGGCATGTTCCTGGACCCGCACGCCGAACCCGGCCTGGCCGACGGCACCTACCGCACGGCCGAACTGCGCAGCACCTGCCTGCTGGTGAACGATTCGCTGGCGCACCTGGCTGCCCCGGAGCGCCGCGTACTCAGCCTGCACTACCTGCAAGGCATGGCATTCACCGACATCGCGGATGACCTGGGCCTCAGCAGAGGGCGTATCTCGCAACTGCACCGGGCGGGCCTGGCGAGCCTGCAGCGGCGGCTGCGCAGCCTGGGGCTGGGGAAGGAGGAGTGCCGGTGAAAGTGAGCACCCGGCACCGGCGTACCGGTGCCACCCGCCAAGCGGGTTCTCAGCCGCCTTGGGGCGGCCCGGCGCCGGCTGAGAGGCTCGCTCAGCCCAGCAGCCGGTGATAGAACACACCGGTATGCAGCCGCCCATCGGCGCTGCGTGCATACGCCGGCACGCTGCCGGTCAGCGTCCACCCCATCGATTGATACAGCGTCTCCGACGCGTCGCCCTGGCGCGTGTCCAGCACCAGCGTGGTCCGGCCGCGTCGCGCGGCCAGTGCCTCGACCGCCAGCACCAACGCACGGCCGATGCCGCCACGGCGCACTCGGCCTTGCACCATCAGCTTGGCCACCTCGGCACGGTGCAGGCCGCTGGCGCGCGTGGCCTCATGCAACTGCACGGAGCCGACGATGCGCCCGATGGCATCGGTGGCCACCAGCAGGTGCACCGCACCGCCCAG
>Ga0307516_10000044_pt1 | contig 136239 bp, 190 predicted proteins | sample 19_EM_MG_FD_203310 | JGI IMG/M metagenome (GOLD analysis project Ga0307516, IMG submission 203310) | Populus trichocarpa ectomycorrhiza microbial communities from riparian zone in the Pacific Northwest, United States - 19_EM | ecosystem: Host-associated > Plants > Roots > Unclassified... | reverse complement strand
CACGGAATTGATGGCCCGATCCACGGTCCATCAATCAACAGGTGCCGGATCTCGGTTATCAAAGTCCAACATCAGAAACGGGACCTGTCTTGATGTGTTAAGGAGCTGTCTTGTTCTGTTGCCGTAGCAAGTATTTAAAAATATTTTGGAGCGAGAGATGGGTGCACGGTGCACCAAGTGAGTTACTTGCTGAGATTTCATTCAGTCGGGCATCAACGCTCTATTGTGCGGCGAAAGTGGGTAGTGTGACGAGAATTTGGTCCTGGGCTGGCACTGTTTCACTGAGGTCTACACAAATGTTCTAGTCAACCGACGGCCAAGAAAGCAACGACTGTAACTAATTCCAGGTAGACACAGTTGAATTTCGCGCGGGTGGGGCGGACGTCAAGGATGGCAGCGACTAAAGCGAGGATGAATTTTTTTTATCAGCCCTTAATCTATTGATGTCGGCTCGGGCATTCCAGCTGGGTTGAGTTCGACGACGACGATGACTGATCCTGGTAAGGGTTGTTTGTTAAGTATGGACGTTGAAATCTACGAGAATGATTTTTGTTATCCCCAGCCTCAGTTGTGTTGCGGTGGATTTGTATGATAGAATTTATTAGATACATCGCCCTTCGGTTCAAATGGGCCTTTAGAAACTAAGGAGGAGGATACTCGGTTTGGGGACGAAAGGAACGACTAAGACGAGACAGCAAAAGCATGAACGCTATGATGAGCACTACGATGGATAATAGTCCTGATTGTGATAAGCCCACGAGTCATCCATCAAGTTTCGCAACGGAAGGACTCATGTCCAGTTTCCGGGTCTTAGCAGGTGTCTCAGCAACGACTGTTCAGTGGGGTTATCGGCACGTTTACGCCGAGCGGGAAGCAGCTGCCTGTGCCGGCAGTGAAAGTCTTGATGCACACGGGCTGGGCGAACGGCGTCTGCACGACGTAGGAGGCCCTGGCGAGTCTGTCCCGTATGCGCAGGGCGATGCTCACGGCGCACATGTTCTCGATGTCCGTCCTGTCGTAGAAACCCACACGGTCGTCCCAGACGGTCTTGCCAGTTACGCCGTTCTGTGAGAGGATTCATTCGCAGGAATCGGAGAATGAAGACAGGGGACGCACACGAAATAGCAAGATATTTGTGATGGGATTCTGGCCAGTAGGCATGGCGCCGGCGTGCGTCGCGAGCCAGGCCGACCTGATGTGGCGCCCAGAGTTGAGATTGCCCCGCTCGCCGTTGAAGATGTGGCCGCTCAGGGCGTCGAACTCAGCTTTGACATTGGCAGGAATGACGCCTGCTGCGGTGCCTTTAGCTGCGGGAAAGAGCTGCACATGCCAGTGATCGTCAGTCCGAGCTGCAGAGGTCAGACAATATAAATCGCTGACTCCTTGCATTTGATTCATGAGCGGGCAGCCCGTACGCGTGGTGACCTGCCCCGCACCCGCACCCCTGTTCACACACCTGAACGTGGATTTGTTGAATCCACACTGGGCATCATTGCCCACACAGTTGGTGCAGCCTTGCCGGGCGGAACACTCAACGAGGGCGTCGAGGTAGTTCGTGCTGTCGTCTGGAGACAGCAGAGTGAGTTATTTCAGACAACCTGCAGACAACATGTGTGAAATAAGATGCTTACTGGGGTCGTAGACCGCAAAGTCGGTCGCGATGATTTGGGAGGCGAGCCCGAAAGCGACGATGAGGGTTATGAGGAGCTTGTAGCTGAACATCCTGGTGAGGTGGGTGATATCCTTGATGAATAGGTACGAAATTTAAAGCGAAAAGCTCTCCATACGGGGAGTCGGACATACGAGTCGCCCGGATGCCCAGAGAATGGAAAACTCCTTTGACAGGACCAAGCTCCTACCAGACCTATAGCGGATTTGAAGCCGAAATTTTGGGCGACCCATGGCCAGATACGGTGCTGTACGGATGCAGTGGACCCCGAGTTGCCCCGGTAAGTTTCTGCCAAGGAAGCCGCCGATGGTTTGCGTGTCGAACAAGGCTCCAATGGGAATACCGTTGACAAACGACAGCTGCAAAGGAAGTCGAGCTTGCCGTGAAGGCAGGCATCACTTATCGTCACCGCACTCAACGCGATCCAGCTAGGCTTACTCACCTTATACTCGTGACACCAAGTCGTATTGCCTCATGGTCACGGTCACCGGTCTATCCACTGTCACAATGCGCAGCTTGGCTCAGGTGGTGTCCTCTTGTCACTCATCTAACAACATCGACCACCGCCAAAATGCCAACCCTACACGGTCAAGCCATCCACCATCAGCTCCCTGCCGACTTTGCTAAACACCCAAACACACCCTGGGATGCTCTCAGGTCGATCCACGTTGACCCTTTCATCATCTCCATCGACTCTTTCAGCGCAGCAACCAATGTCTGGTCTGTCGATGTAGATGGAATAAAACTTGTCACCTCGCTCCAGCCCCTACTCCCAGGCGACATTCTCACTCGGAGAGCCAAAGGTATCTTCTCGGTCGAGCATTCCCTCCTCATCATCGCCTTCGACGTCCCCTCGAACTCCACCCTCCCAGAGAAATACCATGGAGGCGTCATCCGCGCGTACAACGTCCCCAGCGGCACCCTTCTGCAAGAAGTCGTGCTACACGGCCTGGCACTCGACCAGGTATTCACAGCGTCGCCCTCGTCCACCTATCTCGCCGCTGCGCTCTCTCGCCCGACCCAAATCGCCCTATACCAGATCCACTCACAAGGCCTCACCGAACTCCAGCGCTTCACGCCGCCTTCCCTCATCCCCGGCCTCGAATCCTTTTTCCCCGTACACGTCGGAGATGACGGCGCAGTCCTCGCCTCCTCCACCGCCGTCCCCTCCCCTACCCTGCCGCTCAGTCTTTACCTCCCCACTGCTACCTCCACCGACACCCGTGAGGCGACCCTGACCTTATCAGACGACACCCTCGACTGGCTCGTCCCCTCCGGCGCCGTCCTCACCTCCTCGTCCTCTCTCGTCGTCGCCGTCTCGGGCACAGCCTCGACATACGACCACCGCTACACCAAGAGCTCTGTCTACGCTCTTTCATTGCCCTCCCTCTCCACAACATGGAAGCTCGACCTCGAGCACGGCGTCACGCAGCTGAGCTACCACAGTGCCCTCGGCGTGGTGGTCGCCGTACATGCAGACTCGCACCACGCGACCCTCACACTCATCGACGCGCAGAACGGCGGCATCCGCCGTATTGTTACGTTACCGCCGTTCCCGGACACGCCGCACGTCCCCCCTCGCGTCCGGTGCACGAACAAAGACGAGTTCGTGTGCGTCCTGCCCACCGGCAAGCTCTTTGTAGAACCGCTCCGGCAGATCTTGGAAAGTGGCCTCTCGGAAGATGCGCAAGAAAAACGTACATCCTCAGGCGAAAGAGAAGATGAAGGTGAAGAGGTGGTGCTCAAGATGCAGTCTGCGCCCGTCAACCCTGAGCCGCTTAATGCCAAGGCGCGGAAGGCGGGGGAGAGGTGGCGGTGGGTGGACAACGCGGTGTTGGTCCCCAGCGGGGTAGTTCTACTACCGATTCGTGGGCCGGAGATGTTCTACGTGCGGTGGTGAGCGGCATCGGAAGTGGTCGCTCAATACGTTGCACATTTTCCAGTCCCATTACTCATGTTCCCGTCCTTTCCATTTTTTTCTTTCCTACTACATACATCGTGGTATACCATAAACCCGCCACTCACCACCACCGCTTGGCGCCTGTCCTCTGTACAGTATCTCAAATTCCTGTAAAGTCTGCAAACTAAGATCTGATCACAATTATTTATACCGAGCCCGGAACCTGCGACCCCCTGAAGTAAAGTGGTACTGACGATACAACGCTGACGATCATCCCTTATGTATGGAGATTCTCGACTCCGGGGATCTCAATTTCAGCCGCTGTGGTCCGGAACCACTGAACCTCGTCGGACATCATATCAACGCTGAACAAGACCCATACTTCCAGACTATCCGCACGGGAATGTTCTACGGGTTACGGGTATGGTAATTTACCGAGTCTCAACCCAACACCTCCTCGCACTGCACAAGACAATATGCCCTCTGATTCTCTACCTCCCAACTAGCTATGATCAGCGACACAAGCGGGGTGTCGCCTACCATCTCCATTTTGTCCCCAATACCTTCATGGACTTCCACCAGATTCCCAATCATGGGTTTTAACCGACTCAAGAGGTCACTGTATCCAGCTCTGTCGCGCTGTATGTCTGTCCGCTTGAGCCCTTCGAAGACGGCGCACTGCAACGAAATTCCGTAAAGTTGGGATCAGAAGATCTTGAGACGGAGCCTACGTCATTAGCCACCGATATATCAAGCTGGTCCCCTTCCTCGTCCTCTATTCTGAAATATAGCTGGTAGTCATAGTCCAAAAAGTCGTGATCAAAGTCGATACAAGTATAACATCCGTTTTGGTTCTTCGGAAGCCTGGTGAATTAAACGAGATAAGGATAGGAATATGCCAAGAAATCCGAATGCGACTTTCCTTTGCTTGCACTTCTTGCATTGAAGAGTGACAGCGTTCCGCAAATCCCAAGGATAGAAGTCGGTTATCCTTGCAAAAACACGGAATTTGTTGGGACACTCGCTCGCTTGCATCTCTGAAATGGTCCGCCCTGGACGTCGTTCGACAGATGGGGGAGGACCTTGGACGATGTCACCGCTCGATGTCCTTTTCAACTCCTCTTTGCGCCTGATCAAGTAGTTAGCAGACGAATTACTCTGATCATGGACAAGAGGATACTTGGTCAAGGGTAAGATATCTTCTGTATTCTTCGGACTGATCAACGATATCAGGCGTTCCACTCCCCCGAGTCTCCCTTGAAACTGACGACCCGTTTGACTTGTCTTCAACCTCAACTTTTTAATGCTGTAAATGGACCCGACTTCGACCTGCTTTGCCATTTCTTCCTGATTATCGAACAGATTGATCTTTAGAATACGACCGTCGAGCCCATTGGCCCATTCCCCTTTCAGATCTTGAGACAGAAGCTCGGATCGCATCGAGTAATCTGTCACATAAATGTGCGATCTGCCATTTGGACCATATATTGCATGTAAGACCTGCATTGTTACAAGATGAAAAAATGAATGACGAAGAACTGTCTGGGTTTACCTCCACGACACAATTGAAATGAGCGCCTTCAAGAGCTTCTGCAATGGTGCTATCCTCGAAGTCATTGGGAATGATATCGGTATTTAACGCTTGCCATTTCGCTTTGTTCCTGCGAAACGAAGCGTAAAATGACATACAGAGAAGGAGAGAAACCACATACTCTAATAAGGTCTTCAAAAATGGATTATGACTGACTTCTTCAGGTTCCAATTTATGTATCTTGGGTTCGACTATTTTCCCTTCTAGATACCCGCCGCGAGATTTCCGCATACGAGCATTTTTGATGCAGTAATATTCTCCAGCCATCAATATTCGTCCCATAGTAGCCGCGGCATCCCACATCTCACACTTGAGAACGTATTCAGACAGTCCCTTGGGACACCACACACCTTGAACGGGGGTGATCGACGGGTTGAGTGAATAATCCGTAACATACAGACTGTAGACACCATTATCGTTCGCATGACCGTGAAGTACCTGATATCAATGAAGAATTACAGATAAAGGTTTATGGGAAGTGTCACCGACCTCTACAGTGCAATCAAAGTAACCGCTAGGCGGCACCTCGGGACCCGCTTCTGAAATGAGCTTGTGTTTTCTCGACCCTCTCATAGGCTGTGCAGAGGCGTCAACGGCATCCCCACCAATTTGATACACTGGTCCCATCGCTTCGTTTCGCTTGTTGGCCAATTCGTGCCACCAGTCAGACAAACGCAAACAATATCGGATGACTTCTTCGCCAGGTTCAAAAAACGGAGAAAATTCGCGACCGTAGCCATCTGCCAGAACTTCAGATTTGGGAGCGTCCCCAAGATCACCATGGTATATTTTGCCAGAAGTTGGCGAAAAGATTGCCCATTGAAGCTTGTCTGCATATCCCGTCCCCATCGGTTTACCATGAAACTCCACGATCTAAGAGAGTTCTAAGTATGTAAATGATTTGTTTTTCATTTGGTGCTACCTTCACGTGTTTCAATATGACAATTTCGCCGGGGCTTGGCCTAGGTAGCCACTCCTTGGATTTTTCAGTGAAGCAATTAATCTGAAAGTATTCTGAACTCGAAGGGTTCAGGAGTGTGGTATTGCTTGGATCGTTAAGCTTGATATTGCACATCCAATCTAGATATGCCTCGATCAGGATATGACATACTGCAACGACGTACGCAGGTACTCACGTCCCTTTCGCGTTCGGCCAGGCGGACCTGCGTAGGTAACAATTCCAATCACATGACAAATTTCGCCAGCAGACAGAGTGCTTAATGCACGATATGTATCCTGAGGACAAACTGCGATGAGATGAAGTGTTCCTTGAGCCACTGATACCTACAGAGTCCGCATATACCCCCGCCTTCATTGCAAGCGGCCCGACTGGTTTTGTTCCTAGGTTCCCAGCTACTGATTGCTTGAGATCACTTTGGAAGGCCGTTGTCTCCGGGATTTTAGCTGTGGTGGTGGTAGGTGCGGGGGATGGAATTCTCGTAGAGGTGATTGCAGGTTGGACATTACTCGCACTGGCAGCAACTCCTTTGTCGGGAGACATTCTCGTGACTGGAATGGAGGATTTACAACTAGATGGTTCACCGCCGATGTTCGAGTTGCATTCTGTCCCAGAAGAAGGCGTGTTTGCGACCGTGGCAGGCAGCAGTGGGACCCCAGCAGCTGCTGCCTCCTGCCGTTTCATGAGCTTCTTTTGTTTTTTCCGTTGTTTCTTGGTCATGGTTTGAACTGTTGTTGTGTTTCTTCCTGCGGCCTTTGATGAATCTGGTGAAGCATGAGACGGGGGTTGGAGTCCAAGAACGCTTGCATCCAAATTTATGATGGAGGAGGCTTGACGCGAATTGTTAACGGGCGGCGAACCCTCGCTTATGGATGGAACAAGGGCCGGATGATGAGGAGATATTGGGGGGGCTGGAGAAACGTGTCGGTGGATCTCTTTACTGTTGGCTACGTCCAGGGTTGCGAGCCGGTTTGGCGATTGCATTTCAACCATTTTATCCACTGCACCCATGATAAGTTAGATAGCCAGAGTATAATAACAGATAGGACTGACATTCCCAAGTATTAACTGTATACTTGGCACCTTCAAGATTGATACCGCGACGATTGGTGAAGCTCATGAGAACACCGCTTGAGAAAACCAACTTCATCGCAAGGGTACATGGGCGGGGAATGTCCTTTAGGATGACTCTGTTTACGCCCTTCAGTCCCAAAAATAGCGTGTCTTGCGCCTTGATTTCGAGTTCGTTGAAGAACTTTGTACAATCACCATTAAACTCGACCTGAAATCGATGTCTTGGAGAGAATGTCTCGACGATGACCAGATGCTTTCTGGCCGACGGTGTCCAGGCCATGTAACATCGACACCTTATAAAGCCAGTTTTGGTGTCGCGGTCGAAAACATCTGTGGCAGTCCGTTCAAGTTTAGTATCGTCGAAAATGGAAGCAGAATCAAGTTTGAGTCGTTTTTGGGAAGAACCGTCTGTCGACGCGCAACGCTTCATGGCCGTCGTGGTCGACGGGTGACTAGACACGTGACTTAATTATACCCAACTTGAACGTTCGGGTCGTACGCGTAAAGGCTTGGGCGGTACCATAACCACAGAGATTTAGTATCCAAACCAACTTGCAATCGATTCGCCTTGAGCAGAGCGGGAATTTGGCGGGAATCTCCAATTGGTGCTGTCGGTGATGCTAATTTCTTCCCACAGTCCTAGACCCAGTCCCGCAGCCAAACCGACCTTCCGCGCCTGTTGACGACCTTTACGACCACGGACGACGCTGACGCTGACGATCATTCCTTATGTATGGAGATTCCCGACTTGGGGGATCTCAATTCCGGAGGCCGTGGTCTCCGGAACCAAGGAACCTTGGACATCATATCAACGCTGAACAAGATCCATACCCAGACTATCCGCACGCCCACCGCGAGGGATCTGTTGAAGCCCTTGACTTGGCTGATTATGCTAGAACCCTTGCCGATCGCACCCAAGGTCCTTATCCACCATTCCCAGAGTATCCACCCTCCCCTCCTTCCCAACGCCCTTTATCAAGCCCTCACTTACTAGCGACTCCGTCTTTGACCTCACGCGATACCCTCTCATCTAGCCATCACTCATCTTCTTCTCGAAACCGCCCATTCTCGTCGTCACCTTCACATCGCCACCCTAACCTTGGCCTATACCACACAGATCTTCTACCACAGGCACGTTCAGAACCTTGGATTGAAAACCATGATCCAGAGATCGCCTCATCCCACCTTCCACCCTGGTTGCGCAACAAAGTCAATGGCACTACTCGATCATCATACCCAGACCTTGATTCCCATTTGCCCATATCCCAGTGGAACTCTCCCAACAAGGAATCACCGTTTGATCCGGCCTACATACCCCACCCATCGGACTCTTTCACAATAGATCCTCATGGGTATCTTCCTGCATCATCCCTCGGCAAGGAGTCAACTCGCGATTTTTTCCCTTGGAGCGACGATCCGTCGCACCTGAATGGGCCCCTTCACCCAGCGATCAAAGAAGAACGTATCAGAATGCTTGAGCGTGAATTCGGCCAGAAAGGCCAGAAGCATCCGAAATATGTTGAAGGGGGCGATTTCGTAGACGAGAATGGCAAACCATTGATTGGGACGGTCGATAGGAATGGAAATCTGGTTACCGCAGGCCCGAAAAAACGAACGGCAGCAAGAGCTTTTCAAATACTTCTGGCGTTGGCAGCTTCCATACCGTCCATTTACGCCGCTATCGTGTGTGCCACTTTTTGCATTATTTCAGCGTTTTTCTGAATCTTGGCATATTTAGGTTATCAAATCTAAAGATCTCCCACCCCCCGCGAACAAGCCACCAGCCTTCGTCCTTTACACTCTGTCTCTTATCACATTGTTCCTACTTCTCTACCTCTTCGTTTTCCGACCATGCTGTTGCGCCAGTAAACGAAGCCCTAGTCCGATTTCCAATGGTATGATGGTTCTACCCGTACAAGGGCTTCCAGCAGGCAAAGGCGGGAAAAAGAAAGCAGGGAAAGGAGGGAAAGGATCCAATCCAACGCACGACATTCAAGTGAATCTCATCGTCGATCCTGATGCATTGAAAGGTAGAGAGGAAGAGGAAGAGGATGATGATGATGATCCGGGTTGGGACGGGAGTCTCGCAAATACAAGAAGGAAGAAGAAGCAGCGTCGCCGAAGCGTATTTGCAGGACTGGCGATGGAGGAGGATTGGAAACGGGCCAGGAAATGGGCTCAGAAACTGGCCGCCTTCGATGTTGTAAGCATGGTCCTCTGGGGTGCCGCGTTTGTGTATATATTAATCGGGAAGAGATGTCCGAGTGGCGGTTTCGAGGGATGGTATGGTTTTATTCATTGCATTGCATTCCCAATATTCACTTCTGGATGCCAGGTGTAACGCGTACAACGTATCCTCTGCCGCTGCATGTCTCCTCTGTCTTGCCTTTGGTTTCAGTGTGTTCTTCGATGTCAAGGATTTATACAGTAGCAAGACTTCGCCTCGAACTCGCCCATGACCACTTATGACTATCATTATGACCTGAATGACCTATTTATTTGCAGGGAATTTATACTTTATGAAAAGGGGACCGTTCCCTCGGGACCTTGCGATTCTATAAATGCATTGCATACTACTTATCTCACCATTAGGGTTCTAGTTTTTTTTCTGGAAGTTAACTTGGGCTGTTTGCAGGGAATTACTTTACTGTAACCTACATAGTAATGACACTGTTTTCTTATAATAAATGAAGACACATCATTATTACAGCTGATCCTGAACATTCATCTGACAGGCAAATACGATGGTGAATCCCTCTTGTGCACGCATCTCAAGCGACACTCAAGTGTTTAGAACGCAGACCTTGAAGCCTTGGTGCTCTCAGGAGACTTCTTCAACCCCACCCATCGTTCCTCATCTCCCGAACGGTCACCGTCTCCGGACGCCGGCTGGCATGACGAGGAAATAACCTTCGGAGGATACGATTCCCCTGACGGGGATGCAACGAACGCACAGGATAACTATACCGAGTCAATCGGTATGGGCCCGGGGCGGACGGGAGTGAAAGGAGTGATACGAGATCGTGACGAATCTGAAAGGATCGACAGAGAGAAGCGGGACCGTGGGGTGCGCGAGATCCAGAAGCGGATGGAGAAGAGTAGTCTTGGAGGGAAGACCTTCCTAGAAGAGGAAAGGGAGAAGGGTTCAAACGAGAAAGTGGATGAAATGGTGCTCAAGGAACGGGAGGCAGCCGCGCAACGGCGACATGATGTTTTCGGGCAGAAAAAGGAGGGACGCTTTGGCCATTTAAGAGAAGTTGGTATCAAAGGCTTTCTCGCTGCAGTCGAGGAGGAGACCGCAGGCGTCTCGGTCATCGTCCATCTCTACGACTCGGTATGTTCTTACTCAACTCTGGCCAACGCTCATGTTGACATTGTACCCAGTCTCTAGAACGGTGTTACGTTATAGACGATACACTCGCACGTCTAGCACGCCGTCATCCCGATGTCAAGTTCCTGCGCGCCCGCGCTTCCGCGCTTGGCTTTGCATCAACGAAACCAACGCGACCCCTAAGACTGCATCGGTCTACCCATGCGTCGCGTAAAGATGACGAGGACAGTGATTCATCCGACGCAGAACTGGGCGATGGAGAACGAGAAAGTGAAGACGACGATAACGTGGACCTTGACATGCTTCCGACCATGTTGGTCTATCGTAACGGAGAACTCGTACAGAACTGGGTCAGGGTTGACTGGGAAGCAGGCTCTGCCGGTATTGAGGAGCTTTTACACCGGTCGGAGTTCTATCCTTCTCATAACATCTTTGCTGTATTCATCATTTCGGGGCAGGCATCGCATCTTGACTCATCCCGAGTCTTTTCTACGTTCCAGTGACGACGAGGAAGAGGGCTTTGATTTGATATGGAGCGACGACGATGTCTAAGTGCTGATCGCAGATTCTCAGACTCCTCCCTTCGCTGTCGACGGTTGGCGATGCGGAGAATCGATTGTTCCGATTCGGATGTGGGGTCTTCTTCATCTACTACCTGTCTGTGTCGCTGGCGACTCGATGTCCTGGGCTGAATTGATTTATTTTCATTGCCGTCCTCGAGCTGTCTATCGAGTTGTCGTTTATGTCACTGGTACTTGTGAAGGACGGAGCCTAACGTTTCAATTTCCAGTCCAGTTCGCCGAACTTGCAACATTCCTATGTACTACAGCTCGTCGTACCTTTACTTCCGAGCTACGACGGTCCATTTTGTAAGGTATCCGGCGGTCAACAACGCTCTCTCCCAGGCGATCATAAATCTATGCTCCTTCCATCCCCTTTCACCCCACTTCTGTATAGAACCGGACCTTAGTGTTCTATCCCTTGTGAGAGCCTCGTGGAGGGTACCGAAGGCCGTGATATGTTCCGATGTGACATTCTTTATCGTTTCGATGAATAGCGGGCAGGCAGCAAACGTTAGCAACTCGATCACGCGATGTAACGATATCAGCAATGGCATTGAGGTTCGGCGAGGCAATCCGTCGTGTCTGAAGTACCTCCGAGGCATAAAAGGCAAAGAGCAAAAGACAAAAGAGTCGGAGAGGAATGGAATGTCGGGCGATACTGTCGTGAATTCGAACGAAACGAAGGTTCCTGGTTCCAGAGAAGCCTTGACCGCACACAGGACATGTTCCAAGTCAGAGTGTGGAATGAAATCAAGGTAGATAGGACCGCGAATATTGCTGGAATCCAGCCGACCATGAACCAGTGTGTTTCCATCATCAACAGGACATGCTTTGGATTGTGGTGAAAAAATGAGCGATGGGGAGTCCTAGATAGGATACGCATATAGTCACCTGCGATCTTGTTCGTATGCTGTAAATATGCTCACGATCAGAAGAATAGCAACCAGAAGAGGATATTCCTTACGGTGAGGGTAGGAATGCGCGAGAGGCATATCCATTTAGCCACAGAGAGCCGTAAAGTCAAGTTGACAGAAAGATGAATGGACCACCCGCAGACGTGAAAATGACGACGAAAAATGTCCGCTAGATCCAAGTCATCACGCAATTCGATGTCCCCGTCGCAGATCTTGGCCAAGAGCAGAAAAGTCTGAACGCGAATGATTCTGGACCGAGCACAAGTTGAATGAGGCATTAAAGCAACGTAATTCTTCGGCCAAGGAGCAAATGTCGGCGTCAAGAATGCGAGAAGTGCTGAATGAGACTCGGATGACCTTGAGATGCATTTCTTCCTGCCAGTGAAACGGGAGAAACCCAAGATTGATAACAAGGACAAGAACGCAACAATAGAGCAATGGGGAACGAGCTTATGGAGTCCGTGTTTCGCGTACTGGACGTGCGCGTAGTCGCTCATCTGCTGGACCCAGAATGGAAGCATGTTGTGGCCGGAACCAGTCACGCGTCACGCACACCTTTAAAACAAGCGCGCTGATCATCAGAAATGCAAGATTCATCTTGTTCCCCTCCGTCATCTCTGAGAGCTACAAGATGAATCTCAACATTCACTACCTTCCTCGCGATGTCAATCGATGGGATGTCATTCGAGCCCTAGCCTCTATTTTACATTCAGACGAGTTCGCTCCCCGTCAACGAGATCCCAACAAGGTCGATCGTCCGGTCAACTTCCTAGTCAAGGTGAACGACAGCAAGGCTGGAGGTGTCGGCAACGATGGAACAGGAACTCTAGCGTTGCCCACAGAGAGTCTCGGCAATAGGTTTCTGCTCTGGATCAAGGAGAAGCCTCTGAAAATCCAGGGGAAGAAGATCAAGTTCTGGAGAGGCGGCCATGCACCCCATGGCGTAGCTTCGACGCTGGACAGGACGCCTTATATGAATCCGGACCTTGAGGAAGAACATCATAATACGCTACGGGATCTGCAGGACCGCTTCAGAGTAGACTTGGTCCAATTCGGTGTTTTCTATCGGCCCAAATACCCTTCCACTCCTTCAGAGCCTCTGAGCTCTCGCGCCTTCTCTGTAGAATGGGAGAGGAAGTATACAACCCAGGGAATCGCCTGGTTGTCATTCGAATACGACAATAAGCACATTCGTATTAGGGTGCGTTGAATCTTATGAGTTCTTCATGGTGATTTCAATGGCATTTCATCACGATCTAGCTTGGCAATGAAATGGTGGAAAAATCAGGATCCAACATTGCAATCTACTTCTCCAGCATCCAAAAAATGGCAGTTGGCTACGATGTGAATCCTTGTAAGTGATCGCACTGCCGATTACCCTATCAAACAACTCACGGGACATATGCCAGACATCTGCTTTGACCTTCTCACCCCGCCGGTTTTGGAGGAGATCGATTTTCATCGGGCTTTAACTGGCGATACAAAGAAAGACGACCAAAAGTTCAAACGCAGGATTGGATCTCTACATCCCGGCCACGCAGTCGTGGCACCCTATGCTCGACACTTACGAATAGCACTCTACCGAGATTCGAATGTTGACGTGATCAACAAGTTCGTCCAGATGTGCAAAATTGCAGGTTTGGCGTCTAGCATGATCATTCAATGCAGAGGGACAAATCAAATCGAAGCGGACCGGCAGGAATTTTTCACCCAAAAAAGCCTGTACAAGCTTGGATGTGAATTCAAGCGTTTGCCATGGCCCGTCGCCTTCCAGCTCGAATCACTTCTCCACAATTGTCTCCTTAATACCCAGGACATATTGGCCCTGTTGCCCCGCATCCAAGCCCTCTGCTCCAATGAAGGGACCTCCGCAGACCGAAACGCTTCGTATGTTGGGGGACTCCTCCGAAAATATCATGAAGAGCTTGAAGTGCGCTCTCTTCGCGAATCTCCCCTTGGCTGCTTTACACGTGTACGGAGTGCCTTCGTGTTCTCCGATTCCAAACTCTCCTCCGGAAATTTTCGATGCTGCCATATTACGTTTACTCCGACCCGGATGATTTTAGAAGGTCCATATGCCACGCAGAGCAATCGCGTCATCAGAAAATACACAGGTTACGAAGATTTTTTTGTGCGTGTAGATTTCCGCGACGAGGACAGGTTACAATTTCGATGGGCCCGCGAGGTTGACGGAGCTCCGTTCCTCAATGATAGGGTTGGGGGAATCCTCAAAGCAGGCTTTGAACTAGGTGGACGGCGTTTTGAGTTCTTGGCCTACTCGAGTTCGGCATTGCGAGAACATGCTGTTTGGTTCATGAACCCTTTCTCCCATCCCCAATATGGGTGGGTAAACTCAGAATCGATTAGGGAATCTCTCGGCAACTTTAAGGATACGGACCTTCTCAAGTGTCCATCAAAATATGCTGCGAGGTTGGCTCAAGCATTTACCGCTACTGACCCATCCGTCAAAATTAGTCGCGATCAATGGGAAAATGTTCCCGACTTGGGGCAAAAACCATATTTACATACAGATGGAGTTGGGACGATCTCGAAACAACTTGGGGACAAAATCTGGGAGGCGTTGTGCGCTGAGCGTCGAGATCATGGTTCGAATGCGGTAAAGCCATCCGCTGTGAGTGATTCTGGCTGGATTATTATATGCGCTCATACGTATTTTTCAGTACCAAATTCGGTTCTTGGGGTACAAAGGCGTGGTCGCTGTCGATGAAGAACTTGACGGCATTTTTATGCGGTTAAGACCATCCATGAAGAAGTTTGCTGTTGAGCAAGCAGATGATGCTGAAATCGAAATTGCTCAAGCCTTCGAGCATCCTAACACTTGTTATCTCAATAGGTGTGTTCCTCTATTTCTCCTTCGAATTCGGAACGTCATAATGTCGTGTCCAGACCCCTTGTGGTAGTTTTAGAGGACCAGGGAGTTCGAATCGAGTCCTTTACAGAACTTCAGGAGAATGCCGTGGCTGATGCGCGTACAATTCATGATTCATGCAACAATTTCCGCTCAGTCCTGGATGAACATGGTCTCGGTAGACCATATCGCTTGTCGCATCTCCTGAAACGGATAGAAGAGCTCGGACTTGACTTGACGCCGGGCAACCGCATACCTAGTTTCGACACCCCTTTCTTCAAACAAATCAGAGAAGTTTCCATGCTAGATGTATTACGAGACATCAAACACAATGCACGACTCCGTATCCCAGAGAGCTATTTACTCGTGGGCATAGCAGATGAAGGGCCAGCCTACCAGGCCGCGGGGAAGGAAAACGTCTATAGTTTGCCGGAAAATCGGATTTACGGTGTGTCGGGCTTTTTCTTTGACGAATCTGCCAAAACCCAGTCTGTATTAAAGCTTGTGTGCAAACCTCGAATGACTCTGAGCCAGTGTGGTTGAAGGGCCATTGTACCATTTCTAGAAGTCCTGTGGTACACCCAGGTGACGGTAAGTTACCGAGATTGTGACTCCGCATTGCATTGTTCAAGCTGCACCCGTGCAGTCCAGCGAGTGTTGGCAATTGGTAAACCTCCCGCAGGGCAACTGTCCTTTTTTGGGAACTTGAAAAATGTTGTTGTTTTACCATCCGTCGGTAAGATTGATGCTTGGTCTCCAATCTTTATCATTTCATTCTTCACTTCTATTAGGCAAGCGATCGTTAGCTTCACGTCTCGGTGGTGGAGATGTAGATGGGTATGTGGCTCACTTCTCACTCCAAGCGAAACTGACGGCACGTCCCTATATCATATTCTAGCGATCTCTTTGCCGTCATTCTCTACGAGCCGTTATTGCCTTCCAGCTGCGATGATGCTGCGGATTATTCTCCTGGAAAAACGTTTACGCTCGACAGGGACAGCACTGTTGAGGATATATGTGATTTCGTCATCCAATACATCAGGTCTGATGTTCTGGTATGTCGTTTCCATCACCAAAAGAGTCAAATTTATCGATGACCTTGACCTTCAAGGGCCTTCTGTCCGATCGGCTCCTGGTAATTGCAGGTATGGCTTCCTTTGTCGTCAATATGATATATTAAAGTGCATACACTCCCGAAGACCAGTCAAGCGTAAGCGAAGAAGGACTAATAACCACTATCATCTTTTGACGAAAGAACTCTTCAGGATGGTATTCGAGATAAAAATTGTCTTTGGCTAGCAGAACTATGCTCACAGGTCGGTTGCTGCCTGACTTTTGTTTTCTACTAAAGACTCTCTAGGCTGTCGACTATCCTAAACAAGGAATACCCGTTGATATCGACGGGGATAGACTACCGCGCACGCTCATTCGATGCAAACCAGATTGGCATGCAGCCGAAGTTGTCTCGCCTCGTAAAACAGATTACTATGAATCCAGTCGAGCACTAGGGGTGATGTTTCGGAGGATCACACTGCCAGACGATCCAACACCGCTGCCACAAAGCGACGATCGTCAACAACTCTCGCAGAATCCCATTTCGCTCTTATTGGAGCCTATGGTTGTGCCACATCTCCATGGTACTCCTGACGACGGAGAGCCTGCTGAAGTCCTCAGGATATTCCGACGATATGTCGATGAATTGCAATACATCTGTGCGACTCACACTATATCAGATACTCCCGGAGTCCGATTGCTGGAGGCCGAGGTTGTCACCGGGACAATCCTTGCAAAATGCTCGCAAAAACGCTGGAGGAAGGACCGCATGTACAGGATGCGGCTCCATGCCGCCACGCTAGTCCGAGATGTTCAGCGACAGTTCGTGGAGGATTTTGGGACGGCGGGTCACTTTCAGCTGACGTATGGGTTGGAGAAAGCGTGGCAGGGTTGGATCTTGAGTCAGCGACGTGGCAACACCCCTGGTGCCAATAGCTTTGGCTTGATATCGCTTGGAGTTATCTTCGACTGCCTCGATAAACTAGGAGGATTCGGGCCCATGGAACTTGAAGACGATATAACCTTTGATTAACTATGGATCGACTCTTCACCGCTCTGGGGATGCTTCAGACTGCCAGAGAAACACCGTTATTGTAATTTGGAGTTGGTCGGTCAATTATACAAATTTACAGCTACGACTTCTCGAGTGTTCACAGGGACTGGTCTCGGATTAAAAATTTTAAACACTCTATCTTCTCGATTCTTTTCAGACAGGAGTGTATCGGAATGGCCAGACATTTCCATACCGCCGAATGTTCTTTTTATCCTAGAAACATGCATTTCGAATTCCATCACCCACTTCAGGGCAGTGATGATCCTGCTCAACGTTGGTTGCCTCGCATTACGAAGTGTATGACACGAGCAGGAGTACTAATTCAAAGCTAGATGAAGAGGTGTTGACTGTCTACTCCGGTTACGTCCCCGGTTAAGTACCTGGGCCCGATTAACCGTTCTAGGACAGGGATGGCTGGGTTCTGCCTGGTCCCGAGTGCGCAACCCCCGCTGTCGCGACGCACCTCTGAAGCAGCGCTAATCGATCAGCTTTTGACCAACTCAAGGCAGAGAAAAAATGGATGATCCCCTTGCGGCCTTCATAACAGGTATCCTGGGGTTGACGAAGCTCCCGCTTCACCTTCCGACATTGGTACTTTCCTTCCTCGGTTTTCTGTTCGTGCACCAGGTCCTTGCTCCGTGGGGAAGCAACTACTGGTTCCCAGAAGCGTACAGAGGCAAAAGTGCTCGTGCGAGGAATAGTTGGTACGCCTGTCGGTCTGATCTCGTGCCCAAATCGATCAGCAATTCAAATATGGCTTCTGGCTTGGATGTACAGGTGCACCCATGTTGTATCGCAAATCCATACGGCGATCGTCGTGCCGCTCTCGTTACGGGTCATTTGTTGCGAGTTGCCGGTGCAGGTAGAGGAGGACAGGGCATTCGGATGGAACGAGGAAAGGGGTTTTGTGCACGCTATTGCCTGTGGGTACTTCTTGTGGGATGCCTTTGATGCTATCTTCAACTACACGGGTCTGAGCTTCCTGGCGCATGGTGTGTCGCTTCATTCAGACTAATTCACTTATGGAGGTTCTCAGTGCTGCTAGCCGTTGCATGTCTCGCTATATATACCATGTCTTATGTGCGTGGCTCCGTACCTGTTCTTCTTGCTTTATCTATGTCCTTTTCCTAGAAACCATTCGTGGCGTATTATGCAACTCGGTGTTTGTTATGGGAGATGTGCGCCGACCATTGATTACCTTTCGGGTCCTGAATCTCAATCTTGTATTGTGCAGGAGCACGTTCTTTTTGAACATTCATTGGTGTGCCATCCGCGTCTTCAGGGAATTGCCACCGGTTGAACCTCTGGTAGGTATCTGGACAAGACTGGGAGAGCGGGGAGCTTCGTCCAACTGATTAACGCCTTCTTCCTCTTGATTACGTTCTTCGGTGTTCGGATTGTCTACGGGGGCAACGTGGTGTGTTTTGGACTGTATCAGCGCACTTTTGAACAATTATAACTGATGCGGTTCATCGAGTCCTACCAATTTCTACAAACCTTGCTGCAAATACACGATGAAGTTCCCAAGATTTATGTAATTGTATTTGGAGCGGGTAACATCTTGCTTCAAGGACTCAATTTCTTTTGGTCTGTATCTTCAACCCATTTTCATTTCCAAGGACTCATGGCTGGATAGGTTTTACAAGATGGCCGACGCGCTCACGCGGCGGTTTTCTGGAACCAAGGTACCCAGGGAACAGGCGAAGCTTAGTGACGAACAGAGGGGGATCCTTCGAAAGGGCAACCTGAATGGACATGGGACACACCTTTGATTGGAGGAACTCATGCTACATGGAAGGTATTAAGATGGAGTGTATTGTAGATCTGCTTTTGGAGAGTTGATGTGTATCACAAATAGCGAGACCGCCCTGCCTGGGGACGATCAGCCGCCATGAACAAATGCAGCCTGGACAAGCTGGCGCACGCGCCACTCCCATGCAACGAGATTGACGCGACGGGTGACTTCGATGCGAAGCGCGGAGTTACTAGACATGACTATGCAATGCAAGTAGGCAAATGCAAGGGCGTCAAGCGCCGTTGGCCCGCTATACGAGTTCTAGCTCAAGAATTGAGAGGTGCGGCGCTTTAGAGGGGCATACCTTGACCCAAGAAACCACTTATCCGTGCCAAGACGCTCAGAGAGGGCGGAAATCGCGTCGCTGTATTGAGAGTAAATAGTAGAATGGGATATGCGGGTGCCAGAAGGCGGTAAGAGAGACGAGAATCCTGTAAGCGGAGGCGGAGGCGGGGTGAGAAGAGCCTGGAGAGCGGCGGGCTGGGGCGGGACAACAGATATTATGGACGAGAGATATGATTGCGGAGGTCGAGAGACAAGGAGGCCTGAGTGGACAGTGCTCTCGAGCAAGGCAACCCAGGCACGGCTCTCGTCGCGCGCAGACATGTCTTTGTATCCCTCGAGCGGGTCTGTGTCTGGCGCAGTCTGCTCGTCGGCCCAAGACGGGATGTGGTGAGCTGCAAGAAGGGTCTTTTGTGCGATGAGGAGGTTGGGCAGACGGCCTTCAAGTGCGCCTGCGGGGTGGATGTCTGTGCGGACGCGAATGTTGCTAAGACCGCGAAGGGCAAGATATGCCTGCCATTTGAGGCACTCGACGTCTGCGCTGAGCGGCGAGTCGGGATTCTGTGGCGGATGGACCCAGAGGACGGGGCCCGTGAACGGGGACAGCGACGGGATGGCGACGGCACGTCTCGTCCACACGGGGAACAGCGACACCAAAGCAGTCATCAGGATAGCTATATATTATGTAATTTCTCTCTAACAATTTCTTTTCCACCAACTTATCCAAGGTCACGTTCCCGCCAACACTGGACATGTCCGACGATGGCGAGTCTCTACCCTCCAGACCCCAGACCCCCGTCAGCGTCGTCCCCGACCAGCTTCCAACAGCGAGGCCGTACAGATTTACCTGGGACCCGTCATCGCGCCGGCAGGGGCCAGAGAGCGTCTCGGGAACAACAGACGGACGTGGCGGAGGCGACTACTTCTCCGCCCAACCCCGCTTTGCGCTACCTGCAGCATCGTCGAGCCTCACCCTTTTTCCAGGTGCGCTCCCGCAGGACTGGAGCAGTGCTAAACATGGGTTCCATGGTATGTTTAGCCATGTCGTCGTACCTCTATCTTATCCCATGTACAGCAATTTCGACCGTCCTCAACAATCCCCATAAACGCCAGGCGCCTCCCAAGGCCCACTCTTCTCTTCCTACAGTGGTTCCCGCGGACCTTCCTCGTGTTCGACGGAAGGATTTCGACTCTTACTTACGCGTCATCACACCAGAATGGGATCGGTTTCAACGGAACACACACCTAGGCAAGGAGGGCGTAGCCCACGTTGGGGCCGGTCCCTCTACATATCACGGCGAAGATAACCACAATAATGATTTCACGCCACCTAATATTCCCGGTTTAGGAAATACCAACGCCATCCCTCCTCTCGACTCCGTACCCGCCATCTTTTTTGAGCGCAACTTTTATCTAGGCGACCCACGCACCTTCAGCGCTGTCACGGAACAAAATTTCTCCACCGAAACCGATGTTGCTGCCATGGCCCATTCCCTTCCCCTCCTCGAGAAATTCTCATCCTATGCAGACACAGTGGAGCAGCATCTCATACATGAAATTTCCCTCCGTTCCACCTCCTTTTTTGCCGCCCTCACTAACCTTCACGACCTTCAGTCCGAGTCCGAACACTGTTTGACGCAAATCGCATCTCTCCGTAGCTCGTTAACAAACCTCGACGAAAGCAGCGCGAAGCGCGGTTTGGAACTTGTAAAGCATCAGGCCCGGGCAGACAACCTCGTATCCGTGTCTGATGGCGTGAAAATGGTTGGAGCAGTCGCAGAGATGAACAAAGTGGCACGGGGACTGGTTGGCGCTGGCCAGTGGGGTGAGGCTTTGGGCATCATTGAAGAGATGGAGAGGTTATGGGAGGGAAGGTCGTTGGAAGACGACCGTTCTGCGAGCGGCCCATCAACCCAACTGCCTGAAATCGAGGAGGAACCAGTCGGTGACTCGGACGCAAAACCACAACGACCCTCAGTCCTTTCTCGACACAGGAGCAGCTCCAAGAATTCTGCCTCGATCTCTTTGTCCTCCATCCATGCTTATGCATCCCTTCCCGAACATTTACGAGTCCTCACGATGGAGATTGCTGCATCACTATCGTTGGAGCTTGTGGCAGTCCTACGGACTGATCTCCTTGACAGAATAAACGGTGGTGGAACTTTTCCTCGTCCGACTGCGGAAACTAATGGGAAAGGAGACGTATTAAGTCAAGGCTTGAGCGACAGAATTCGTCCACTTGTGCATGGGCTTGTGCGAACAAGGGGTCTGAAGGAAGGTATGCTGTCGTGGAGGGAGGTTGTCCTCGGCGAAGTGAAGTCGCTTGTGAAGGCAGTTAGTCTGTGTTTTCCCAATGACGTGTCTGTACTGAGGATTTTGCCTCTCTTAGCGTCTACCTACAATTGACGTGGAAGATGGGGAAGCAGATGTCCAGCCAGGGGGGAATAACGGAACCCCAGCGCGGAGCCGTGGTTCGACGCCCCGGCCGAGTCTGGATTCAAAACCAAGGTGCCATATTATCCACTTTTGTTTTTGTCGCAGGATTCACCACATATCTAGATTCACATTACCGATGCATCTCAAAAGTGTGCCCCATTCTGAATTCATGCTTCTCCTGCAGGATATCTATCGGAATTTGCTCAACCTTGTCGAGGGTCTTCAAGAGCAGGGTCGGATCGTTGAGGAGATTCTTGCTACTGCTCTTGCATTAGAGTAAGTGTCCCTCAGGTTTCCCGTTCATTTTTCACCTAGTCTGATTGTAATGCAACAAGGCCGTCGCCCAGTGAATCATATACTCCGTCTCCTACGTCGTCGATCGTCATTCGGGATGAACTTGCGGATATTCTCTCCTCTGCGGCAGAGCTTTCTAACACGCAAGCCGCTGGAATTATCTCTCTGAGAGTAGAGGAACATGCTGCTCTGGAACTTCCTGAGTTTTTGACCTTCTTCGATGAGTCCTGGAGCTTTGTGGTTAAATGTGAGATCATATGTCGACGGATGATTGTCGGACTCAGAGGAGTGATTGTCAGCCAGGTATAACCCAGTTCCTTTTTGTTCCAGTACCAGATGGTCTGATTTTTTTTCCCGATACAGGCCAAAGCGTTTTTACAAGCATTCCACCAAGCCCGCATTTCCCGCTCTGCCAAAATTGTCGAAGATGAACAATGGAACCCAACCCAAATCACACCATCCTTGCAACACATCACTAACGTCATCATCGATTCTGCAGTTCGCGATTCCCCAGAATTGGTCATTAAACCAGACGCCGAAATGGATTTGTCAAGTCCAGTCACCTCGACCCCGACTTCTGCTACGCCTGGGCCGCCTGATCCACCTGGCCTCCGCCCCACGAACGGGTTCCCCTTATCAGCGTCCGCAAGCTCGAAGCATCTTTATATTGAGGATCGAACATATTATGCGGTATCGGCAACGACGGAGGTGCTGGTACTGCTGCTGGACTATCTCCGGCTCGTTGTGAATTTGACAATGCTGACAACGGACTCGATGAGTCGTATCATTGAATTCCTCAAAGCATTTAATTCACGGACATGTCAGGTGGTCTTGGGTGCTGGAGCAATGCGCTCGGCTGGGCTGAAGAACATCACCGCGAAACATCTCGGTACGTTTATTCAAACCCGACCCTTCATTTCTTTTTTTAGGATCAAGTTGCTGAGTTACATTGATGGTTAGCGCTTGCCTCGCAGTCCTTGTCGATCATGTTTGAACTTATCCCCTACGTGAGAGAAACGTTCAGGCGGCATCTAAGTCTAAAACAGGCCGTGATGCTGGTCGAGTTCGACAAACTCAAGCGGGTGCGTGATATTTCCTCTCTGCGTCCGCGTGGAAACAATGATCAGGACTTAGGACTACCAGGAGCACCAGAACGAAATCCATTCCAAGCTGATCGCGATCATGGGAGATAGGCTTACCTCGCATATTAAGACCCTGCAGGTAAGAATGGAAACGGATTATCTCCATTCGTATCTCCTTTGCCTCGGAGGTGTCACGTTCGTTCAATAACGGATATCCCCAGGCCGTCGACTGGAACGTGCCGAAACCTGGCGGGGGTGTGAACGAATATATGGAAATTCTGGTCAAAGAAACGGTCACCCTGCATAAAGTTTTGTCTCGATATTTACCGATCCAGGTTGTTGAGGTGAGCGGCATGCTTGTTTTAAAACTGTCACCGTCTGGCGTCTCAGATTTGTCATCAGTATGTCATGACACAAGTGTTTGCTGCCATCAATCATGGCCTCTCGGAAGAGTATGGCAAAATTGAACTTCCCCACCAAGAAGCGAAGGCGAGGTAGGCGCCGAGCAGGTGTTCCAGGCAACGTAAATGAAACTGACCGGAACAGACTCTTGGATGATGCCAAATATCTCCATCAAAAGCTTTCTGCGCTCAAGAATGTAGGTACGCATAGCAACATGCTCGTGACAGTGATCTCAGAAAAGGGCCTTCCACGTCCACCCGGCCCCCTAACGCCTACACGATCCAAAAGCATTGGATCGAGTGCAAATCAGCGCCTGAAGGGACTCTTGTCAGGAAGGTCTCCCACATTCGATAAGGCGTTGCCGACACCCATGCGGACGTCCTCCCCTCCTCCCTTGCTTTCCCAGTCGACACACCTTCTCATGCCAGAGTCTCCTGCGTCGCAGGTCATCAGCCTTAATGGTAATTCCGAGGATGAGACAAGTTCCAGAATGCCCACGCCCCCTCCAAAGCCATCCACGCCAGGGTTTAGGCAACTTGATAACTCGGCGCCAATGACGCCGGAAGCGGATGAACCTTCACGAGCTGGGATAGCTATAGATGAGAAGACGAACAATCCGGAGTTTGGCCCGCAACAGGATTCACCAGGGCCTGAGCTCGGGAAACAATAACACCACCACCGTGCAGGATGGAAATAGTGGTACGGGACTCACGGACCGATTCCTGGGTAAGACGTAGATACGGCATGCTAGGTACAAGGGGAACTTGGGGAGGGTGTGCTTCGGAATACTTCGGAGATGCGGACCCGCCGCATCCCGTTTGCGGATAGATCAACGCACGATGTATTGAATCTTTTTGGCGTTCCAGGTCCAAGGATGGGTTGGGTTGTATAGTTTCGAGTTGGCAGATTCTTGTTTCCTTTTTGCATCAAAAGACCTCAACAGTGACGAGGTTTTGATGATCATGGGATGAGATTCGATCTCGCGCTATTTTTACGAGTCCGAAATGCACCCACGGTTGTTGAGGAGTTGGAGGCAACATATTGTTTTTGTATTGGACTCTTCCGGGCTTCGTAACGACGGCACGCAGGACCGATCGGCAAAGTTTTTTTTTGCCATTCTGGAGCCAAGCTTGGAGGACAGGACATTAGACCTTTATTGGGCTGAATTTCAGTTAATACAAATAGCAGATTAAAGTCGGCGCCACAAAGGCATGTGAGTTGCCGAAAGGCACTCCTGGACCTCTGGATCGTACCCGGGGGTGCATGTATGCACGTCGATTGAAATTGGTATGCAAGCATGTGCTCATGATGACGTTCTGTGAAAAATAATTAAGGAGTTGTCATCACACGTGAGAATGCGGAATGGAGTCACTGTCGCCTCAATTTAAAAACGTTTTTTAGTGCGAGTTATGACCTGGGGTATAAAGCCGACCGTCCGGTTTTGTTCGTCTCCCACCCACCATGTTCGAGGACGTCTGTCTCACCTGTGGAAAGTTCCTCCGCGACTTTCGGTACGTTCCCCTCCACTTCCCCTCCCCCCTCCTCACCCCCCTATGCACAGCCAAGCGTACTGCAATGATGACTGCCAGTCCCTCGACACCTCCTCCCCCTCCATATCATCCGCTTCCAGCACCCTCTCCTCCCCCAGCCTAGGCTATGCAACCGGCGGTGACATCCCCGCCCTTGTCCCCGCCGCCCTTGGCTCGGCCCTGACAGAATCCTCCTCCCGTCCCCTCGGCTATTCTCTATCATATTCGTCAGCCTCTTCCACCTCGTGGACCGTCCTTACAGACGACGACCCCGAACGTGATGCCACCTTCAGTCTTGGATTCCATCCCAGTGTCGACTCTTGGTACGACGGCAGCTCAAAATCTGCCAACTTTGCCGAGAATCTTCAGAAACCCTCTGCTCTTTCGTACACACGTCGTCCCTCGGGCACGAACAACCACTCGACCGTTCCCAACCCTCATGGTCGAACATCTTCCCTCCACGTGCCACATATCCCTCGAAGCGCACCCATGCACTCACACCTCCCTACCTATGATGATGGTCCTATCTCCGACTCTGGCTTCTCGTCTCGGGAAGAATCGGAGCCCGAGTGCTTCTCACCAAAGCCAGCAATAAAGCCAAAGCGCAGCCGCGCGAGTCTGCCAGGTTACTTTTCTTTATTGCAAATGTCCAGCCCATCAGGCCAAAAGCGACTTCCCTCCATGTCTTGGTCCTCGGAAAACACCATGACCCGTCGATCCCCTCCGACGCCAAAAATTTCTGTCAATGCTGCCCATCAAAACCCCTCATTCTCCCCTTCGACAATTCAGTCACTGTCCACTCCCCGCGGTCGCCGACGTACTCGAGAGGCGTCACGAAGCAGCACTCATTCCAAAAATTACAGCTCCCCATCTCCATCTCGTTCCCGTTCACGACGTCCTGACCCAGAGCAATATGCGAGTGGTATGGCTGCCTTTGTCCGTCCCTCACACTCGGACATCGCTCGGGGACGAACGTCGGTGCGAAGGAACAGCTCCCCTTTGGCAAAGATGGTGCTCACGGACAAGGAACATGCCCTCGAGCTCAGGGGTCGCGCTAATATTACCACTGACATCGATCCTGACCTCGGTCATGGCCGAAGTGGCTTGGTGGACCGAGAACGCCCCTTTAGCCGTTCATTCCGTGTCGTGTGACCCTCCTAACCGACTCTCGCCAAAACAAAAATGTCTGATAGCATACCACAAAACGGAATCTGTACCTTTTTTTTGTCTTTTTATCTGGAAGAATCATTCGGCATAGCATCACTCCTCATCTTCAACACGAATTTACCGTTGCATCTTTTTGTTTCAACACACGCCTAATGATTCGTATACACATACGTTACACGTTGCATTTGAATTGTCAGTAGTCCAGTAGTTACACGAATCCAAGTTGTTTGTCACATTCGTCGTGATTATTGACTGTGGTCTTTATCTTGTTCTCCTCCGCCTTCCATCCTTTACCCCACATTTAGCCATCATTGATCCTCCTACAACCTCCGCCTGGGATTCTCCCTCCCTATCTACTCTGGAGCACGCCGCTGGCCCCAACGCCAACCCCCCAACCCACCCACCCCCTACTTCCTCAGTCCCAGAACATACATACAGCCTAGTCCCAACAACCCGCTCGAGGGCCGAACTAGAGCAGGGTAGTAGTGGTAGTTCCGACGCCGCCTCGTTTTTAAACGGTTCGTTCGCTTGCGTCCTCGTGCATACCTGCCACTCATGGCGAGTCATGCCTTCCGTTTATTCCACACTTTCTTTCCCTTCCTCTCGACATGCCCTCCAGACACCGACATACTCAGGGCACGTAAACGACAAAGGACTGAGGCTCGCAACACTCCTACACCGACCACCATCGATCAACACTCCCACCCCGCACGCGCCAGTATGAGAATCGCCGATTCAGATCGTGACTCTGACCTGTCTGTTTCTGTGGACTACCCATCTCATGCTGGCCCTTCGAACACCGGTCCAGATCACACGAATGGGCATGCCAGTGCCAACGGCCACACGGCCTCTTCCAACGGTTTTGTTCCCCACACGCTGAATGGTTCCTTTGGACCGGGAGTCGCCGTCGCTAACGGTGCCGGGAAGCACGGTAAAGCGATCGCAAGAGTTCACCTACCTGGAACGACGCTGTACGATGATTCATATGTGGATAGAGAGGAGTTTGTACGTTTGGTAATCCAGAGTCTGCGGGATGTCGGATATATGTACGCTTTCTCTACGTCTTAACCTTGGGGAACCTCATTCATCGTGTCACAGCGAATCTGCCGCCACCCTGGAAGCTGAATCGGGCTATGTCATGGAAGCACCCGAGGTCTCTGACTTTAGGGAGTATATTCTTGAAGGATCATGGCTCAAAGCGGAGGCTGCTTTGTTGAGCTTGGGGATCAACCAAGAGGAGGGAATATGGGTACGCCTCGTTGTCTGCGCGCACATACCCATAAATAACACGCCCATCTAGGAAGCTAAATTTTTGATGAGCCAACAGAAGTATCTGGAATATCTAGAAGCAAACAAAACAACGCAAGCGTTGCATGTCCTACGTAATGAACTGGCACCGCTGAACGTCGACCCCGAGCAATTGCACACGTTATCAAGGTCGGTGACGTCCGGATTGACTTGTCATATCTGGTGTTTAACCCCGTTATAGCTTTCTCATGTGCTCAGAACCTGATGATCTGCGACGGCGATCTGGATGGGACGGCGCATATGGCACATCGCGACGGCGGCTCCTGAACAACCTCCAACGTTCGTCATGAATTTTTCGCATTTTTACCATTGGTGAACTCTCCTTATTTGACATGTGATAGGCTATATTCCCTCTTCCATCATGGTTCCTCCACGGCGGTTCTCGACCTTACTTCACCAGGCACGCTCCTATCAACGGCATCACTGTTTATACCATAATTCACCTTCGACCTCTGCATTTTCCTTGTACTCTGACCATCAATGCGACCAATCCGCCTTTCCCCGTGTTACGACTGTCATCTTGGATGGTCACAAAGACGAAGTGTGGAATGTGGAATGGAGTCATAGCGGCCGCTATCTGGCGACAGCTAGTAAAGATAAGAGCGCCATAATATGGGGTTTGCAGGTGAGCAGACGGTTTTAATTTCTTTGGTGCGGACGTATTTTACGCCGGTTGCCCGTGCAGCGCGGCGCCGATGAGAACCAGTGGGAATCGTGTTTCACCCTGGGAGACCACCCTTACCCTGTGGGCTGTTTGGCCTGGTCTATGGATGATTCGATACTGCTGACGAGTGCGGAGAATCACATCAGACTTTGGAACACAAAGGTGCGATTCTTTTCCCGAGTCTCGCCGACCCTTTTGAACTGTTCTCCCAGACTGGCGTGTGTATACGATCCCTGGAAAACCATACTGATACAGTGACCGCTCTTGCGTGGTTACCTGACGGATCTGGATTCATCTCGGGAGCTTTGGATCGCATGATAATCCAATGGGTAAAAACATTCAACTATTATCGGCTAAGGATCATAACATTTATCACACTGTCGTCTAGGATGCAGATGGAACGCTTCGTACGTCGTGGGGCACCAGTCCTATTCGCTTGACCGGTCTAGCTGTTGCGCCTGATCTCACCCGTCTGGTGACCATTGGAATGCTGAATGACATTCCTGGTCCCAGTGAACATCCACCGCCAACACGTGATGGTCAGGCCTCACAAACAGGGGGCGGTGGAAATGGGGCGCCACCGCCCGGCGCAAGGAGCTCAGATAACAGGATGATCATATATGATCTGGCCACAAAGCAGATAAAATCGTACGCCTATTCCTGTTCCAAAACATGTTCACGTCCCTTACTCTTCGGCGCAGGAATATTCGTTTGGATGACCAGCTTACGAGCGTGAACATTTCACACAACTCGCAGTATGCGCTCATCAATCACGCACCAGACGTAGGGAGATTTTGTGCTTTGACCGTTCCATCCAATACACGTTCATCTTCTTTGTAGGAAATTCATCTTTGGGACCTGAACGCAGGACGACTCGAGCGAAAGTTCACTGGTCAGCGACAAGGCCATCACGTCATACGGAGTTGTTTTGGAGGTGTCGAGGGGAACTTTGTCGTGAGCGGGAGTGAAGGTAAACGTTCCCCGGAATTTCCTGGCACTTGTGGGAGCTAATGCTCTTCTTTTCTTCTTTAAAGATGCGAATATATACATTTGGCATCGTGACACCGGGGCGCTGCTTGAGACGCTTCCGGGACACGGAGAAGGGAGCGTGAACTCGGTGGCGTGGAACCCGCGCGACGAACGGATGTTCGCGTCGTGTTCTGATGATCATACGGTCCGTATATGGGAGGCTCTGCCAAGTGACTTTGTGAGGGACGAAGAAGCTCGAGTCCAGCCTTTGATATCCATGGAAAACGGGAATGGGAAGGGCAAGGGGAAGAAACGCCCGAGCTGGGATGGGGATGGGGTGGAGATTTAAGTTTTTCTTCCCTCTTTTTCTTTTTTTGGTTTCACGTTGTCCAAAGTCATCTCTCTGCTCATTTAACATTTGCTCCGTTTGCATCGTCCACGTCCCCTTCTACCCGCCGACCGTCTGAACTTTCCCCCCTTGCATTATCACATATATCAGCATCTCCTCTTCATTCACCACTAACCAAACTTGTTGTCATCACAAAGTGTTTTTCCTTTCTTTTTTTTTTTTTTTTTTTGCATGTTGAAGCAACTCAATCTCGCATTAGTACATAGATGTAATCGCGAAAATCGTCTAACAAAGATCTAGCTTGCAAGTCGGCGTAGCCGTCCCACGATCGCCTGATATTTTAACCTTAACGTCACTATACATTTGCAAGTCTCCTCGACTGACTCTACATACACTCTAATGACAGATCGAAATGGACGCAGATACATTGTGATTGTACACGCTAAGTATGGTATCGAGTCTAAGAATAGGGAAAATGATACAGTGCTGCGCACTTTCCGGGGTAGAAAATGGTTGCCAGTCGGTAATAGAGTTGCCAGGAGCAACGCCACCAATGCCAAGGTAAGTATAATTGGAGAGAATACATTAGGAGTGTCAGTTATCGGTCAAGGACGTTGCGAATGTGCGCGGTGTTTGGGGAGAAAGAGCGAAGCCATCGGATCTCGCTTCATGGGAACCTGTGCAATCTGAGGTTTGGATGGGCGCGGCTCGGGATACGAGGACGTGTTTGGTCGTGTCGGGAGTGGCTTGGATGGGCTTAAGGCCTTCGAAATCGGTAGAGACGCTGTGGATGCTGTTGCCGAGGTGGAAGAGGCGGTTGAAGGTGCGGCAATCATGACGGGGCGACGCTTGATGACGGTATTTACCGTTACCCTACTGGTAGTACCAGGGGAGAAAGGCAGGGAGGCGTCGGATAGTTTCGGTAGAACGCGAAAGGTTTTCCCATTGGGCATTGGAGGAGGGGTGTACATGGTCTTCTGAATCTTGGAAGCCTCCGAACGAGTTTTCTGGAAGAGAGATTTGGGTTGGGGCGTTGAGGACCCTATGTGAACCGGGGTTGGTGTGGGAAAGAGACTTGGGGTGGGAGATGTGTAGTACGTACATCCTAACTTCGTGCGCTTCAGTGGTGGGACACGATCAGTGATTTTCACTTCTCGTTCTTTCTTGCGCTCTTCGGCTTCGAGTCGTTGATTACGTAGCCTGATGCTGGCTACCTCTAGACGTTTTGCTTCCGCCTCGCGCAGAAACTATTGGGAAGATGAAAGATGAGAGGTTTGTATGGCTTGAATGGGCTTGTTGCATTTACAAAGTAGTGATCTTTCCAGGACGGCGGCTCATCTTGAATTGCGGCCAAGGATCGCTCGACGGCGAGGGGGAAGGAGGAGTAGCAGAGGTTCTTCCAGATTTCTGGGAGAGGTTAAACGGGCGACTGAAAGCAATATGAATGCTGCATACCTGGTGTGTCCGGCTGAAGATGCTGTGGACGGTGAATTTGAAATTGAGGCGGAGTTCGGCGGATATGACGTACTGGAGAGGATTGCTCGAGGCGGAGGAGTTGCTCTGCGTCGCAACGTTCAAGGATCGGTTTCACCAGGGGATAAGTGAGGTCGTCGCCGAGGCTGGCGATGTCTGATGGGTGGTCAGAGGAGGAGGAGGGGAGGGGAGACGGACGGACAGTCTACATTGGTCGCGGCGACTGTTGGGGGGGATGAGCGGGGGTCTGGAGGGATGAGGAGGGGAGAGTGTCACCGCGCTGGCAGAGATGGACGAGCGTTGGCAGTCCCGGCATGAAGTACAGTGCATGACTAATCAATTCATAATGTACATTCGGACACTGGAAGAGTACAGTCAATCCTCCTCTTCGTCATCCTCGGCGGTATCCTGTTTTTCTTGTGCTCTCATGGCACCCACGATATCACCAGAATCGCCTTTCTGAGCAGCAAGGCGTTGACCTGTCGTTCTTTAACTGACATAACTCCAATCGCAGACTAAATACGAACGGATCAGCGTATGTATGGCCTCTTGCGTTCTTCGCTCCAGCTTTGCCAGTTTTTTGTCCAGTTCACGTTTGAGATCCCAGTTAGGTCGCTTTGGAGCGATGTTGAACACGTCCTGAGGATTTCATTTGGCGTCTGTTCATCGAGGGAAGATAGAAAGACGCGCACCAACTCCATGGCCCTTCTCTGTTCATCCTCTGCTATAATCTTCTCGGCAAGACCCTCCACGTCTTTCTCGACCGTATCCGGTATCTCAGCATCTTCTCCGGGGTTGTATTTACGCAGTGTACGTGTCGCCGGGTCGAAGTTGCGATTCTTGATCACAGACTCCCTGTATCACACTTAGTCACAGTTCTAATGATGATCAAGTGAATCATACCCCACCGTTTCCCCTGCTTTTCGACTTCTGAGGGCCAAAAGACGGGCTTTCCGCGCCTCTGAAGCTTCCGTCAATGACATGATGACCAGAAAATGTCTTGCTGACAAAGCACCACTCATCTTGAATGTCATTAATCCTCGCGTGAAACGACCTGTTGAACGTCTCGAAGGAATGGCCACACCGTCGTTATGGCATAGACCCTGTCTGCGGGCTTTCAATATGTCTCTCCTCCAAGAGTACAACCGCCCCGCCGTTCAACAGCGGTCCATGGCTACGACGCCTCGGAAGGACGCGTCGGAACCCCTCGCAATGGGGAACTTTACTTGCGATCTTCTCAGGTGAGTAGAAAAACGTCCGGTTCCTTTGTGACGTACGACCAGTCGGCTAGGAATTTCTCTATAATTGCACATATTGGCAAGTCGCACCTTGGCCTTCCTTCGAATCCATGAATTCAGCGGTCGCTTAGACCACGGAAAATCAACCTTGGCGGATAGGTGGGCTGTCTCGCCTCTTCGAACTTCTGTCGACTGAATATCGATCTAGACTGTTAGAGGTTTGCCATTCGTCATCCGACACGCGTTTCTCGCCTGAAAGATTGTCCAGCTGACAGGCACTATCAAGAAAGAGGGATTGAAAAAGAATGAACAAGTGCTTGACAAACTCAAAGTAGAGCGAGAGCGCGGAATCACAGGCAAGCTTTTGTCTTCGAAGCAAAGTGTTGCAGTTCATCATTCGCTCGTAGTAAAGGCCCAGACGGCTAGGTCAGTATTCACCTCCACCTGCTATAATCAGATGAAACTCTTGAATCTTCTAGCATGATCCACAAATTCGCTGGATCGGAATATATGCTGAATCTAATCGACACACCTGTCAGTAATCCGAAGTGCCATCGAGCAGTCGACCTTTGATTCAAATTCTCAACTCCAGGGTCATGTAGATTTTGCATGGGAAGTTTCAAGGTCCTTAGCGGCTTGTCAGGGTGCCCTTCTACTCGTACGTGCAGTATTCCTGCCTGCCCGTTATTTTATATCTCCAATTAGAACCTGACAGGTCGACGCTAGCCAAGGTGTTCAAGCCCAATCAATTTCTGTTTTCCATGATGCAAAGGGAAAAGGACTCACGATCATTCCAGTTCTCAATAAAGTTAGTGAGGTGGTTCGTCATCAGAGTTTCTTTTAAACCTGTCTTGGTAGATAGACCTTCCAGCTGCTCAACCAGACCGAATAGCTGCACAGATGCAATCCACTTTTGGTATCCATCCCGACGATATCCTCCAAATCTCTGCCAAAACTGGCAAAGGTGTAGAGCATGTTTTGGAAGCCATTATCAATCGCATCCCTCCCCCAAATGGAAGCCCTGCGGCACCTTTCAAAGGGTTTTTGTTTGATTCATTGTGAGCTTCACACTCTGTGTTGTTTTTTTCGCGCTATGGGAGTGACATTGTTTTTCAAGTTACGACAGGTATCGGGGCGTCATCTCACTTGTGAATGTTCAGCAGGGTGTACTTCGGAAAGGTGCGTCGTGAATTCTTTTCCTTGTATCGTTCTGACTTGCTGTGCTCTTTGAATCCAGGTGACAGGATTGCTTCATGTTATACGCGAAAGAAATACGAGATTGTAGAGGTGGGAATCATGCACCCGGAAGAACTCCCAACGGACAGTCTACGCGCTGGGCAGGTTGGGTTCATTGCATGCAATATGAAGGAATCCTCCGAAGGTTTTCCGAGTTCCTCATCTTTCAAATCTATCTAATATCATATCAGCTCACATTGGTGACACATTGCACCGCATTGGCGAACCTACCGACCCATTGCCGGGTTTCCAACCTGCAAAGGCCATGGTACTCATTTGGCCTTGTCTACTCCCATGTTTTTCTCACCAAGGAATACAGGTTTTTGCTGGCATATTTCCTGTGGATAGCAATGATTTCCCGAAATTGGAAGAATCCATCAAACGGGTATTATCCATCTTGAGTAGCATCTAGCATTTAATAATCTTCGTCCAGCTTTCTCTGACAGACCGCAGCATCACGGTCCAACGAGAGTCATCGTCGGCGCTGGGACAGGGATGTCGACTGGGCTTTTTAGGAACACTCCATATGGATGTGTTTCGTCAGAGACTTGAGGATGAATATGATGCCAGAATCATCGTCACGGCCCCGACTGTCCCATACAAAGGTCAGATCCCCAGCCGAGTCGTTATATGCTGCGCTTCACCTCATCAAATTCAGTCATTTATCGCACCGCAAAAGAAGCCTTCGTCAGCAACCCGACCGAGTTCCCGGAGGTCGCTGACACCGCATCGAGAGTTAGAGAGATACAAGAACCCATTGTCAAAGCTTCGATCATTGTCCCAGAAGGTAGTCCAATCCACTCCACCTTTCTTCCGGCTGATCTGTAATGGAGCCAGAATACTTTGGAGATATGATGGAGCTTTGCTACTCGCACCGGGCGGAAGAGCTAGAACATCGTTACTTGGATCCTGCAATGAATGCTTCGTCGCGGATCATGCTGACGTGTATCCTACCCTTGAGCGAGATTGTGACCAATTTCTTCGACCAGCTGAAAAGTCGTAGTTCAGGATTTGCGAGCTTCGAGTAAGGCTTTTCTCTGGTCTTTCCTCTACCTCTATAGCACCATGTTGACAGAGAGTTATTTCCAGCTATGAGGATGCAGGATACAGGCGAAGCGACCTTGCGAAGGTAAATAAATCCCTTTTTTCGACCTTGAAGGACTTTTTTCATCGTTGTGTGCCGCTAGATGTCTTTCCTTCTGAATGGAAAACACGTGGATGCACTCGCTATCATCGTTCATCGGTCCGCGCAGGATCGCGTTGCGCGGGAATGGGTCAAGAAGCTGCGTAGGTTTTAAAATCCTGTTCTGTTTTGATTATATGTTCATGGCTTGCGAAAAAAGATAAGGTGATTCCCAGGCAACTTTTTGAGGTCCCTATCCAAGCTGCAATCGGCCGTAAAGTACTTGCAAGGGAAACCTTGAGTGCTCTCCGCGCAGACGTCACCGCAGGATTATATGGAGGTACACCGGGCATGCTACTGCTCCTTTCTATTCCTGAATCATCGTTATAGGTCACTACGAACGTAAAATGAAACACCTAGAAAATCAAAAAGAGGGAAAGCGTAGAATGAAGAAGATTGGGAAAGTTGATCTTCCTCAAGAAGCGTTTTTCGATATTTTGGGCAACAAGAAGTAATGCCTGAGGTAAAGCTCGATGTCCTATCGTCGAATAAAATTATAGTCCAGGCATCCCACATAGAGGTACACGATATCTTACACTTATAATTCATTGTCTTCGTCATCGTATGTCTCCTTCATGAGGCTGTTGGAGAAGATGTGAGATGGAGTTATTCGGCACGGATAATGCAACCGACCGATATATCGATGACGGGGGATGGTCTCCGCTAAGGTGTAAAAAACCACCAGTCAGAAGAGGAATGGAGGGTATATGAAATGAGTTTGCCGTACTCGTTTGTTATGAATCCGTCGATGAGTTCAGGCCGAAGGTAGTCATAATACGGATTGACGACCTCCACTTTATCGACCAGCTCTCCTTCCTCAAAACCGAGCACGCTGCTTGGATCTCCGAAATCGAGCGCAGCGTATTCGTGATACAAGTTCCACAGGGGTGTAAATTTGAATTGACCAGCGCAAACTACAACAGGGACGCTGTGTGCTCGCGCAGCTGTCGCGGCGATTAGCGACCCTGACGTCGCGAACATTCCTCCATTGGCAAGGATAGCATGAGCCCCTAAAATGACCTTGTTGACTCGCGACATGAGGGCGAACATGGAAGAGTCCGGAACCAAGAAGGTCGAGATCCCAGCGGAAGATAAAGATTTTGCCGTCTCCTGCCCACCGTACCTGGCTCTCCAGATAAGATTCGAGAGAGGGGGATAGAAATGGTAATAAAAACGCACAAGGGTGCGGTCTCTGCTACAATGACAGTATATTTTCTGTGATGTGCTGCAGACTTGAGGAATGCTTCGACAGTCCTCGACATCCCAAGGGTCAAGATAATTTCACTACCCAAATGCATGAGGACCATGCAGCGAGATGTAAGATAAGATCACTTGCTCTGAATGAATATGATCTTTGGCGTTTTTTGACACATTGTCGTACACTGTCTCTAGTTCGTCCAGGACGTCTTGAATCGCTTCCATAAGGACAGGCTTCAATCCCCGCGCAAAAGAATCAGGATCATCAGGATCGTTCTCCTTCAACGTCCCCTTGCCTTCCTTTTCGGCTTTTGGGGCCAAAGTGTGTTGCCTAGGCTGTCCCAGTAAGACAAACTTTGCGATAGAAAACGATTGGGGAGTGGATGCCGCAGCAGTTCCCCGAGTCGCCGTATGATATTCCTCGCGAATATGATGGAGAACCTTTCGAACGGTGTTTCCAACGGAGTGTTCTAGTATAAACATGGTAAGGCTGAACGTCAAGCAGGTGGAAATTTCAGAAAGACCTTTAGGTTGTGCTTCTACGAGTCTCCGGCCGACGTGTCGAATGATTTCCACCAATTGCTCCATATTTGAGAAGCGGGCTTTTGAAACGACCTGCCGTAAGACGAGGAGTGTTTCAAGCGCCGTTGCGCGCGAACCCACTACCTGCCTATAGCGCTAGTGTCTTGAGCATATAAGTAGACTGGAACAATCGATCACGCCGAACCGTCGTCGCAATCTGGACGCCAGAATTTCCACGGAGCGCTGGCTAGTACCAACAAGGTCAGGAGCCATCGATGGTGTTGTTTCGAGTCACAATTTCCAGATCAGCCCTCGCAAGACCATCGAGTCGGAGTCCGCAGGCGGCAAAAGCCGAGGACGTTTGATTTCGAACCGCCGACCAACGCTGCGTAATGTCGAACCGCGCCGAGAACCGTTGGTCTTTGTTCAGTATATATAGAGAGGTGTGTAAAATTCTCAGCAGCTATTTCCGAGCCATGAGTTGGTTTCTCGCCCTCATTACATTGTCAGCATGCATCCTCACACTTGGAATCGCCGTCCGGCCTTCCCCCTACCGATGGTTGCTCTGGGTGCTAATTGCTACCATCAACGGTTACTGTTATTTCAGCCCCTTGTCTAAAGATCCAATACGTCAACCGGCCGCCACGAGTCTTTGCATAGCTTCGGATTATATTCTCCTCACGGATGTCCAGCGCGAGCTCCGCCAAATCGGACAGCGAGAACCAATCTCGAATTTTGGAATCTGGATCCGTTTTCGGTGGGCAGTCCAGCTCATGTGCTCTCCTCGAGGAATAGGATGGACCCACGAGCCCAAATCGGTTATCCCCCCCTATCCGAAGCTTACCCGGGTCGAATTCCTTCGATCTCGGTTCATTTCCCTGGTCATGGCGTTGGTGGGAAGCGCTATTGCGTCCATCCTCATCTCCACTCACCCTGGCTTTTCAAAACATGCGCCTCCGTCCTACGAACAACCCCTATCTTGGCGTTTCTACGCGACTGCACTCTTTTTTTCCAGAATCAAGTTGAATGCTGAACTCTACTACTTCACGGTGGCTCTGTTGTTCGTCGGGACCGGAATCTCGGAGCCCAGTTCGTGGCCTGATTTATTTGGAAGTTTGGCTGACGCTTATACTGTCCGTCGATGGTGGGGGTACGATTAAACTATATTTCCCTCAGAATTGCCTGTTTTGACAAAGGCTTCTTGTTGCAGGAGGGTATGGCACCAGATACTGCGAAGGGTCTGTCCACATTCCGGTGGAGACACTTTTCGCTCTGAAACCTCTTGATATAGGTCTTTTCGTCACACGGCAAATTTGTGTCCCAGCGTGTTTTCGGTTTCCCCACAGGAAGCAAAGCGTCTTCATACACTCAGCTTTACCTCGCTTTTTTTCTTTCGGGACTCGTGCACGTCGAGGCATTTGATCCGGGGGCAATTAGGTTTTTCATGTCACAAGCGGTTGTGATCACCTTCGAAGATATCATCATTGCTGTGGCGAAAATGAATGGCTTCAATAATTCGAAGGGTGTTCGCTTTCTGGGCTATATATGGGTGTGTTGTTCCTTGACTCTCACCTTTGGGCCATGGCTCGACTCCATCTATTCCGTTGGGTGTGCCTGGATTTTTCGGGACATGGGTGTTAGATCGTTATCATGAGGGAAGGAATGTCTATTGAAGAAATTCCTGTCCGAGATAGGCAGACGGCGAGCAAGGGCCGGCCCTTTTTGCTTGTATTATGTCTTTTCCTTTTCCAATTTCTGCCCCGTTTTTTCTCTTTTAGCACGTCTTGTATCTTTTTTACCTACAACTTTCACCCAGGTCTGAAGTTGGCTGACTGTATTGAATCTGCTTGACATACAGACTATTTCTGTTAGATTCATTTAGAACATAGTTGAAGAATACAAACGTCGCCATGTCGCGAACGACAAACGTAAATTTATGAAACTGAAGCAGGATAAGTGCAGATGAGCATTTGAAAGAAATACGGAAATGCGTTAACGAACTCGAGCGCTCTGGGCAAGTCTGTTATACCCACAATACATATTAATTACACAATGGTAGAGCCGAGGCGATTGATTTGCACAGGCAGTAATGCAGAATCCAGAGGCAGCGATTATTCGATTCCAAAGAACGTAGCTTGATTTCTCACCTCCGTTGGACCCCCTCGGATGGAAATCCGGTCCCTGTTGGCATACTTGTCTCCAGCCAACCACTCGGTTGCTGCCTAAAAGTCGTCAAATACGTTTTGCTTCTTGTTCAAAGAAACACAAGCACATCACTTTGTTTCAAGTCACGTCCACCCCATGTGGCAGATTGATCGCTCTTTTCTAGTATTATATAATTCCAGATGCAAAGGTATCTCGTTACCCCACTTGCCCTTCGAGCACTCCGCATGTCGACTGAAGTACCACCGAAGAGAGCGAGACTGGAGAAGGTCCGGATGTGCATCTGATCATTGCTGGATTCACTCTACAGCTATTTGTCCAGATCATAGGCACCCACAATGGAACTTTCCATTGCGATGAGGCGCTGGCGGTCTTCCTTCTGCGCCAAACAGCCACCTACCGCGACGCTGGTCAGATTCTTCCGCTTGTATATATATGCGCTCGATCTGAAATCTACTAGGTTTGAAACGTACCAGGGACCCTGCCGTCCTTGGAACGTGCGATATCGTAGTCGATGTTGGAGCCGTCTACGATGCGAAAACAAACTCCTTTGACCACCACCAGCGAGGCTTTACGGAAGTCTTTGGGCATGGATTCAACACGAAGCTCTCATCGGCGGGACTAATCTACAAGTTAGTCTTTATCTAACCCCTTTGCATCATTGGGACATCATGACACTTCCAAGACACTTCGGCAAAGAAGTTATCGCAAATTCGGTTCAGGTTCCTCTTGAAGATTCCAAAGTCGAGGTCTTATGGCTTAAGATATACAAGGTGCTGCTCCATCCTGTATTTCCCCTTCTTAGCTGCAAGCTCAAATGTCTCTTACTCAGGAGTTTATCGAAGCCATCGATGCGATCGATAACGGGATTTCGCAATACCCAACCGATATCGCCCCAAAATACCGCAGCCGAACTGATTTATCTAGTCGTGTCGGCAGTCTTAACCCTGCTTGGAACGAACCAGTAGATTCAGAGGGTGTCGATGTATATTTTGTGGCCCCTCCCAAAACCCGATCAATACTGACTGCTAATCACCTAGGCCCGATTCGCCAAGGCTTCCCTCCTCACCGGCGGAGAGTTTTCTGCAAAACTGAACTATTATGCAAACGCATGGCTTCCCGCCAGGGACATACTTGTCACTTCAGTGGCAAAGAGCAAAGAGACTGTGGACCCCACCGGGAAGGTCATTGTTTTCGAACAATTTCTTCCTTGGAAAGTATGTCTAAACTACCCCCACACTGGCACCCAGGCTCACAAACCACGCTCTTAGGAGCATCTGTTCGAACTCGAAGCAGACCCTGCATCGAAAATTACTCCCGGCGAGGCTATTTATGTGGTCTACCCCGATGAAACGGCAGGAAATTGGCGTGTACAGGCTGTTCCTGTTTCCCCGGAAAGTTTTGACAGCCGAAAAGCTCTCCCCGAACAATGGAGGGGGCTGAGGGATGAAGAGTTATCAACCAAGTCCAGCATTCCAGGTTGTATATTCGTCCATGCTTCTGGTTTCATTGGAGGTGTGTGTGCCTGATATTCTTCGACCACCCTTCTGAAAGCATTCTGTTGCAACAGGAAATAAAACCAAGAACGGGGCTTTGCAGATTGCCATGGTTGCCTTAGCGTTGTGAAAAACGACCTCTGTTGGAGAGGTGCAACGACGTTTTATAACGCCGTACTGGCACTGGCCAGTCATGGTCCTGATTTGGGATCAACATGTGGTTTATCACCTCATCTCATCCCAGTTTTGGGATAGGTTCAAAGTTTGAACCTTACAGATGCTTATATAGCATCTGAGACGCGAACCGCGTCTCAGTATCTGGCACCTTCATGATGTTCCCTGTATGTCGTTTGTGTTTCCACTGTGTCAAAGAAATTTAAAGCTGAGTGCTGGATCTGTCTTGACGCTGTGATCGCAAATCTCTCTTTGGTTCCGTTCGACTCTGCGTTTCACTTCCCTTTCGTACCAGGCCAGTGTTGGCTCTGCCCCGCTATGTCATCCCCGAGACACATATGCAGACCCGGATGTAGGAGCTTCGTAGCTCATAGTGGCTCCACGGAACAATTTTTTTTTTCAATCATGTCACAGTCCGAGTGTTCTACGAAACGAAATTGAGGCGAGAGAGGTGCTATGGTACATGTGTATCTACTGTGTATACGATTTGAAGTCTCGCTATCATGTTGCTCCCCAAAGACAACCTCCTTAAACTGTCTTATGTATCTAGACTGCATGAGGGGCGACATGCCAGTCCAGGGTATCGGCCCACTTGGGAAGCAGTTGAGAGATCTGCTCCACGTCCTTGTCACCGCGTCCCGATAGGCACTGAACCAATTTGAGCGTTCTTAACCACATAATGAGAACAAACCCTTACAATGACAATATCCTGGTCTTTGGGAAGGGTCTTTGCCAAACGTACACCTTCCCAAATTGCGTGCGAAGACTCGAGCGCTGAATTATTGTTATGAGGCGCCACAAATAGAAGCGAGTACTACACTTACCTGGGATAATGCCTTCCAGTTGGGTTAGCATTCTGAAACCGCGAAGAGCTTCCTCGTCGGTAGCTACGACGTATTCGGCTCTCCCTGAGTCCTTCAACCAGGCATGCTCTGGCCCAACGCCAGGATAGTCCAGACCTGCACTTATGGAATGTGTCTCTATGATCTGGCCGGTAGGTGATTGCAAGATATAGGTTCTGACACCATGTAGGACGCCAGGTTGGCCCTTGGACAGGGTCGCACTGTGTCGATCGCCGTCGAGGCCTGGTCAACAAAGCTTCAAATAAATCGATTTCCAAAATGACAGTTTGGAGATTAGCCCACCTTCTCCTCCAGCTTCCACTCCAACTAGACGAACATTCTTATCCGCGATGAAGTTGAAGAAAGTCCCGATAGCGTTGCTGCCCCCACCTACACACGCGACGACCACATCAGGCAACTTCCCGGCCGCTTCCTTCATTTGAAGCTTGATTTCTTCGCTGATCACTTTCTGGAAGTCTCGGACGATGGTTGGGAAGGGATGAGGACCGATTGCCGAGCCGAGGAGGTAATGTGTAGTCGAGAGGTTGGTAACCCAGTCACGCAAGGCTTCGTTGACCGCGTCTTTTAATGTACGAGAACCGGAATGCACAGGAATGACCTTGAAAAGAGCAATCAATGCGGGGAGGCTTAAAGACAGACGGGCAGGTGAACCTTGGCTCCGAGCATCTCGATTCGGAAAACATTGAGAGCCTGACGTCGGACATCCTCCGCTCCCATGTAAATGACACACTCCAGCCCAAATTTGGCACAAACCGTCGCCGTCGCCACACCGTGCTGACCGGCCCCAGTCTCGGCGATGATACGGGTCTTTCCAATCCGCCGGGCGAGAAGTATCTATTAAAATGATGTCAATAACGACCGAGGACCAGTTGAAGCCCAGACCTGTCCGATGGCGTTGTTAATTTTATGAGATCCAGTGTGGTTTCTGTGATTTCAAATATCGGCATCAATTACTGCGTACGAGATGTCACTCACAGATCTTCCCGCTTAAGCCAGATTTTCGCTCCGCCGGCATCCTTTGTCAAGTTCTCTGCAAAGTAAAGTCCCGAGGGTCGGTTCATGTATCCATAATAGCTCTGGAATTCCTGCCAGAACTTGAGGTCTGAAATTGCGGACTTGTGGGCTGCTTCGAGTTCGGCAAGACAGTCGACGAGTGCTTCGGGTACATACTGTCCTCCGAATTGACCAAATCGGGCAGGTAGGTCGATGGAATCGGAACTCGCGATATTGGTCGGGGGTATCGGTACGTTGTTGTTGAGAGGAGGAGCGGACGCAGTGTGGGTCCGCAGGGGCTCCCCTCTTCCGCTCAGCGCTTGGCAGAACGCTTGGACGTTACGTGGGGCTTCGCCTTTTGCAGAGTTCTTGATAACGCCTACGAGGCGACTTCCCAGGACGACACCATCTGCGCCCGCATCTGCCACAGTATTGAAGTGCTCACGAGTGGCAACTCCGAAACCGACTGCGATGGGCACCGTGGCGTACTCACGAACGCGAGCGATTATATCCGGGAGAGCGCTGTTGATGGCAACTTTCTCCGATGAACCAGTCGTTCCCATCTTTTTAGATACCTCAGATGACGAAACCGTGACGAGGAAAGAAAGGCACCTTGGAAACAACATAGATGAAAGAATCTGCAATGGAAGCAAGAAATTTGATACGATGGAGGGTAGTAGAGGGCGCGATCAGGGGCACATAGGATAGGCTGGGGTTTCTATTAATATGATTGGAAGAAGTTGTCCAGATGTTGAGACTCACTTGGCCTTGGTGCATTTTTCTCGAAAGGTGATGGCTTCCTCCGGGGGAAGATCAACCATAATGAAACCATTGGCGCCTGCCTCCGCTGCGTCTTGTATTGCCTTGTCCTCTCCATAAGCAAGGATGGGGTTGTAATAACCTAGGGGATATTGCTTGAATTTGGGTAGAACCAAGGCAAGCATTTTTACCCATGAGGATGACGGGGGCTTTGAGCCCTTGATTGCGGGCGTCCTTGAGGATCCCTAGGACAGTAACATAGTCGATATCCTGCTTTAAGGCAACCTGAGAATGAACTCGGTGAGACTTGGATTTTGGAGATCATTGTTGAGCATACAGTGTTGGACTCTTGTATGACAGGTCCATCTGCGATTGGATCTGAAAAAGGGACCCCGAGTTCGATGATGTCTGCACCCCCTGCTTGCATTCCCAGCAGTATCGGGACTGTGTCATCGAGGGCGGGATAACCTGCGGTGAGAAAGGTGACGATGGCGGGGATACCCTGGAGGAGTGCGTCAACGGTGTGCGGTGGGAAGGGAATGATCGGACGCACCTCCGCTTTTTTTGCTTGGAATACTTGAGAGAGAGCCTCCATCACCGTCTGTGGTAAGTAGTCAAAGACCCTATATATCCGGTGAAATCCCTCCGGACCGGTTCCGATTCGGAAAGGGGCTCTTGCATTCTTTGGGGTCAGTTTTTACAGGCCTCCCAAAAAGTCGGATCTCCCCTGCGTGTGGCGAACGCATAAACGACATTGTATTTCGTGTTTCGAAAAGTGAATAAATGGAATATCAACCGTTGGAGAGGCTGCGTCATTCCGAGGGAAAAACACGGTCGAATATGAGCAGCAAGTACGATTGAATGGTTGTGTACCTATATGTAAAGGTTTTCGCCAGAGCGGGGGTTCGACTCAACCTTGTACCCAAATTTTTATCCGCAACCCCGTCAGGGACTCAGTACTCAGGCCTCAGGGCTCATCCACGGACTCCAACTTCAAAACTTCCGGAGTCTTATCCGCGTAGACCTGAGGGACTTTCGGCCTTCTGCCCCAATTTTTATCCTGAGTCCGTCGGAATATTCGGGGGTCCTCATCTCAAGGAGTTATTTAAATAAATTAAACACGCGATGATCGCGCATATAACCAGTCTTTCCTTCATCCGCCCGTAAGTCCTCTCTTCATCCAGAGCCTCATCTGGCATTTCTCATGGAACATTCACAGGCTTCCGATGAGTCTCGCGTCCTCGTTATCTACACAGGCATGCCATTCGTATCCACACCGGACCTAATATTTATTCTAGAAAAATAGGTGGCACCATCGGCATGCTCGTTGGCCACCAAGGATCATACGTCACGGAACCACACTTCTTGGCCGAGACCCTCAGGAGCCAGCACCGCTTCCATGACCCACTGCAGGACTCTCTCTTTTCCAATGCTGCTTCGGTTCAGGGGTTTCGAGACTGGAGCAGTGGCAGCGGCAAGAATACCCCTTATGCTTCTGGTCAAGCAACGCCGGTCAATCTCCAGCGAACTCTGCTTGTGCGCTCATCGCGTCCGATAGGCCTCCCAGATTCCTCAGTCTCCGATCCGAGGCAACAACTGACCTGCAGTCAAGCCTCTGATAACGTTTATGAAGCACATCTCCCAAGTCTAGTTACACCCTACAGTGCTGTTCCTGGGGGGACTGGGCGTAAATCGATCCGTTACGCCATACATGAAGTATGTCGCTACCCATCATTCCAAGAGTTATCCTCACCGCGGAAAACAGTGGAATCCTTTACTAGACAGTAGCAATCTCGGAATCGAAGGTACGTGGTCTGGCAGAATTTTATCCTTGATAGGCCTGACCATGCTCAGACTGGGTCCGCATTGCAACCGAAATTGAACTCAACTACCATTTTGATGCGTTTCTCATTCTCCATGGCACTGACACTATGGCGTATACCGCAAGTGCCTTGAGTTTCATGTTAGAAGACCTCGGAAAAACCGTGGTAATATCGAAGCCCTATTGTCTATAGTCGTCATTCTAATCTGTTCAGATATTGACAGGAGCACAGATACCTATGTCCCAGCTGCGAAACGATGCTGGGGACAATTTCATGGGCGCACTTACAATAGCAGGTCATTATATTATACCAGGTATTCCATTCCCCGGTATCATCATCTTCACCCTGACAGTCTGCCTAGAATGTTGTCTATACTTTAATCACACTCTCTACCGCGGAAACAGGGTATCCAAGATGTCGTCTTACGATCTTAGCGCATTCAATAGTCCAAATTTTCCCCCCCTTGTCAATGGTCAGCTAGAGCTATGTCCACATTCCGTGACAGTCGCTTACTGTCTCACAGTCGGCATCGAAATCGTTGTTAACTGGAATGACGTCTTGCGACAAACAAGTCTTCGTCGCTTCCGCGCTCACAAAGGTAACTATTGCCGTCCCCCTGTCTCTTCTCCTGCCCTTGCTTAGTTTGACACATTCCATAGCAATGTGCCCGCATGTCGCCACATTGCGGTTGTTTCCTGGAATCTCAGGTGCCACTATTAAAGCATTCTTCTTGCCAACAATCCGTGGGGTCGTTCTAGAAACCTTTGGAGCTGGAAATGCGCCCCAACGTGCGGATCTAACGCAAGCACTCAAGGAAGCATGCGATCGCGGTGTTGTCGTCGTAGCTATCACTCAATGTACAAAGGGTTCTGTATCGGATGCTTATGAGACCGGGAGAACGATGTTACAGGCTGGCATCGTCTCTGGCGGTGACATGACTCCCGAGGTATCACCATTCATGATCTAGACTTTTGATATTGTTGACCATCATCTTGTTCAATCCAGTGTGCGCTCACTAAACTCAGCTATCTCTTATCAAAGTCGGAGCTTTCGACGGCGCAAATTCGCGAGCTCGTGACATCACCTTTGCGCGGAGAGGTCACTCGACCTTCCCTCTCCATGTCGAGTCAGCCGGATAAGAATTTTGACAAAATTCATGGCGTCCTATCCGAATTCGTCCGACTCTTATCCACACCTCAACAGATCGCCACCTCGCTTGCGCCTCACACTCTGGACCCGTCCACGAAAGAGGTGGCAGCTGCATGGTCCTGGACGGCCGGCGAAGTCGCTAACACCGAATCCGTGTTGATTCCATTCCTCATTCATATCGCATCTGCAAGGAACGATCTCGTTGGCCTCAGGTTCTGTCTCGAGACGGTGGCGGCTTCTGATTCTGGAAGCAGCCTCAATATCGCTGGGGGTCTGGTCAATTGTCTTGATCCCGCCACGCGCCAGACGCCGCTCCATGTTGCAAGCCTAAATGGCAGCACAGAATGTGTCAGCCTCTTGCTTCGCTCAGGCGCGCTCGTACATCTACGCGATGTTCTCGGACACACTGCATTGTATTATGTATGTTGAATGCTCGAATGGTATGATGTGCTCCAGACTCACCAGCATACTCTAGGCTGCTCGACAGGGGCACGAAGATACTGTTGACACCCTTGTCCAGGCAGGGGCCACGTTGGGAGGGTTTGATGAAACCTTTGCCGCTCTCGGTGTCCAAGAAGCGCGCCTCAGCGGCAGCAACACGAGCTTGCGGATTTGGTCCAAGGCTGGTTCGAAAATAACAGGCGGTGTACAAACGCCGGATCTCATCAGAGAACGATTGAACAAGACAATGTTATAGAGATAGATGGTATCATATACATCGAGGTACTAGACTGTCAGGATGTCAATTACTCTTCATCATCCCCCATTATGGCTTCCCCCATATTGGTGTGCATAGTTTTGAGAAAGAGAGAAAGCTGATCCCGACCGAAAGTAAATGGTGCGCCTAGAAATTCCAGTTTTTCCACAAAATCAGGAGGTTCTTTTTCCAAATCGTGGGGTATGTAATTCACGGTTGGCACAAGTTGATCCTTTGAGGTAACAGGTACAGCTGACCCTGATTCATCGAAGCAACATCGTAGAGTGAAGTTTAAACCTGATTGACATTAATACAGAGGCGTTTGCAAGGTAAAAACGACACGTACTCTTGCCGACGTTGGAAGACGTCGGGTTCGCTGGGTCAGCGTGGGTGTATACGCACGATAGGACCCATTCATCCAAGTCGAAAAATCTTCCTTTAGAAGCTTTGACACTGGGGATAATGATATTCGTCATGTCTTCGTAAAATCGCATAACCTCTGCTTGTTTGGGATCATCCACTCCACCTGGACGCGAACGCAGCGCCGATCCAGGGACTTTGGAAGCTTTAGCAGCAAGCGAGTTGGACCGATCAATCTCGGCTTTCAGCTCTAACCGAAGATCTTTTTCTGTGAGAGGCAGGAACGATGAGTGACAGTACAAACCGAACCGAGAGATATGACGGCACCAACCAATTTGTTGCAATTCATGGATCCTTTTCTTATGCTCTTCGATAAATTTCTTATGTTCATCTGCCACATTCTTCCATCGCAGCACATCCTTCTCAAGCATTTGCTTTTCTTCATCGGCTGCCTCGCGTGTCAGGAGATTCAGCACTGTCGCAGTGGTCGAATGCAGGAGAGGTTCTTTGAGTTTCATTTGGGCGGTTAATTCCTTTATTATGTTTTCTTGTGCTAAACAGCAGCGGCCTTCAGATGGTGCTTTCATAAAATAGTAAGAAAAGCGAACATTGCAATTGAGCTTCATATTGGTGTGCTTGTTGCTTCAGCAACTTCTCAGGTTCTGTCTCGCGGACCTGGAACAGCTCTTCAAGTTGCCTCGATAGTGACTCGACCTGGGTCTCTGCCTTGAAGAACATTCAATAGGTAAAACCCAGAAGAAAACAGGTAGACGCACCCGACGAAGTTGCTCCCTTAACCTCGATTCGTCACCTTTACCCATCCGTGTAATCGATGGTTGGGTCTTCTTCTGTTTACTAGGCTGCGAAACCTCAGGTTCTGCCACCTCCTCGAAATCCGATTCCTCCTCCAAGATTTCAATGGGTTCGTGGGATGGAGGTTGTCGTGCAGCTTTCGACGGCGCGGCTGTCGCCTTTCTTTTCCCCTTTACTGTCTTTTTTCCATTCACATGAGGTGGTTCTGTGTGTGACGGCGCTGTCCGACCAGTTTGCCCGACCTCTGATGGGTCTTGGACGACGTGTCTGTGGACTTCTTCTATTTCCGAGTCGGATGGAGGGGCGGCGCGTTTTCCAGACGTGGACCTGGGTTTTGAGGGGCCGGGATCACTGCGGCTGTTCGGTTTCGCTGTACGAGCTGCATTCCCTCTTCTAACTGGTACCACGGGCGTAGTTGGTGCCAGATCGCCTAGTTCTTATCGATCTAGCTATGAGCACATGTATCTTTGTTCATGACTGCAAGAACGAGAACACGCACCCATATCGTCCGACATGATGACGGTGTGACAGAACAAACGCGGGTGCACGTGGTCATATATGTCACAACAATCAATTCAATTAAGGGTCACGGTAGCGTAAGATACTTACTTGTGTGGCGACAAAGAAGAAAGATTGCGTTTGCGAAGGGAAGACAGGTGATAATGGAAGGAAAGGATGGTGTTGTGGGGTATTGATTAATCTACCAAAAAAGAAGGCAAGGAAAAGACCCGGCTCAAAGATAAGTACTTCATGACACAAATGCAGCGGATAGCATTTCCGATTCCCCTAACTCTTTACATCCAGCATCAAGACGGATTGTCGAATAGTCACAAGAACGTGGTGTATATAGCGGCAAAGGTACGGAGTAATCAACTTTGGGGTCGCCATTGCGATCGAAAAGCTGTGAATATGCTGGAAGACTCTGTTCACACAAGGAAGAGAGTGGAAGGGCTAGTCCGCCTGCTGGAAGTCCCGCCTGTAGAGGCCGCGCATGGTGATCCGCTGAAAAGCGGGCAAAGCGGATGGGGATGCTGAAGTCGAGTACATCCTCTGCCACTTCGTCGCAATCTGGTAGGCCATACGAACACGACAGGTGAATGGAAATTTCGTGCCGGACAGTTGCAAGCGGCGAGGAGATGCTGGGATGCAAAGTGGGACAACCATCCCCGTCGCTCAAGTCGTGGCGACATGCGTCCTCTGGGCCACAGTTGATGAAGGGAACCTTTACTTCCAGGGTGTACCATGCTGCTGATGAAGACTGATAGATGTCGTTCACGAAAGGGTAATTATCTCCACCGAGGGAATGGGTTATATACTCTCCCGATGGCGACAAAGAACACGAGCGAGTCGCTGCTCCCGTAGTGTCGTGGAAGCATAGGCCAAGATCATATACAGCGCTGTAAGGATGGGCACTCCGCAGGGGTAAATTGGGTGGTTGTTGCGAACGACGAGGAAGAGGATTACGGCTCATGTAGTTCGATGAAGGGCGAGTCCTACGCGATGAGCCGTGAACGAAGTTGTCAGAGTGGAATAGAGTATGCAACTAACCGGAACATTTCATGCTGGACGATATTAACAGCAATAGCAGTCAAACGCAGCCTCCGACACTGGGAGACCTGCAGATCCTTTGTGCGCATTCGTATAGTGAGAGGGAAATTAGGGTTCATCAAATTCACGTGCTGGGGTAAGGACGCAATGATCTGTATTTTGGACAGGATCTCAAGGGGTATATTGGACCTGTCGCCGTCAAGAATCCTGGCGGAGACTGTACGAGTAAGGTCGGACGAATGCTCGGAAGAAGAAATGAGTCGTTCGAGAACGATGCGTTTCTCGGCACTTGTAGACTTCACACGAGGAAGAAAGGGCGCGCAGAGCGCTGCCAAAGACCAGGAAGCACTCTCATTATCGTCGATATGTGAAAAGGTTGCATCGGCGAATAACGAGTAACGAATGCCAAAATCGTCAGCGTTGAAAGTTGTCGATTGAGGAAGCCAGCCAGGAATCGGTAGATTGAATACAACGTTCCAAACACCTGTTCATTCATGATGTCTTGGAAAGAAGAAGGTTATTCGTGCACATACAAGGGTCTTCGGAATCCTCGTGCCCTTCATGGGATAATTCGAGAGGTTCAACAGGTGAAATATCTCGCGTGATGGAGCATATTCGAGATGACGAGTATCCAGTCTCTGGCATGAGGATCTCAGTCTGGCCCTCAAATGTGAGGGTTATGGATTGGAGCAGAACACGGGTGGGCCGTCGACGTCGACATGAGATAAAGATGGATACATGTCCTGAAAGAGAATAGGCGGATCTGCAGAGCGGGTGAGGACAGGGTTGGGGTGGGGAGAGTGGACATACGCAGGATCTGGCTCACCGTACATGACGAGGGACTGTGAGAGGGGGACGATATCTATCGAGACCATCATGGAGAGACGCTGGGGAGACCATGTTCTTGTCTGAATATAAAACTCAAAGAACAAAGCGGGTTTGTCTCAAAGCGACGACTCATGATATGACCCTTCTATTGTTCTCCATCACGCAAACACCCTTCATACAGCCAATGCATTTTCTTCGCATTTAGGCATTCCTTCCTTCTCAACCCTGCCGCCTCAGCGTCCTTACGACTCTTGTAGTACTTCCCACCCTGCTAAATCCTCACGCCAAGGGCGTGATAAATTCTTTCGACAATGACCCATCATCAGTCAACGCATGACGGCACAATGGGACACCACTTACCAGGGTTGGAAAATACTCTAGGTCCACCCAATGCCCCCTTGATCAAAGATACGATTCGGAGTCAGCACGAACCTGGGTCCGATTTCGACAAGTGTCGTTTGCGGCGGTCCATTGGGCTGCAAAGGGTCCTTCTCGATGATCTGGGCGAACAATGGACGATTCACTGGTGCCTTGATATATTACATCAAGAACGCCATCTACTCCCCCCTTGCAGTGCACTCGCCATCCGCTGCATCCGTCTCGGGCGTGCAGACCCTGTCTGGCGAGTCTGACGAGCCCATTATCCGCACGCGTCGTGGCTCGCACGACCACGCCCTCATCCCGTCTGGCCTCGCGTGTGGGGATGGCTAACAACATGCCTGGATGTCCTCGCGCCCCCTTCGCATCTTTCCTCACTAACTCCCCACTTGAGGATAGGATGGGGTGGGCATCTACCTGATGGATAAGGAACGAGGTATTTCTACACTACCCTACACGGAGCTTTCGCAGTATTAACCACCCACACCCTCCCGGACATCTGCCCGCTGCTGCCGTTTCAGATAGTGACGACGCCCTATCCGCCTGCGCCCTTGACGGGTAAATACACCGCCTCCCCGTCTCCGTTTGCATGGGCGATGATGCCCTTACTGTATAAGCTCCGTCAACGCCCATCTTCTACCCTCACTCTGACACAGTCAACACTTGTCCCCCGAACTCTGCCGTTTTCATGGACGACCACACTCATCTGCCCCCTCGTTTCTCGCGCCGAACATCAACAACATCAACTCCGTTTGTATGGGCGATGAGGCGCCACCGATCGCTAACCACTGCCACTACTGCTGCCCGATACCAACACGTCAATGGCCACCTCACCACTTCACACTGTCACAACCCGTTCTCATGGGTGTCCCAGCGCGGCCCCTACTAACACGTCCGACATGTTTTCTAAATTCTTCAATAAATCTTTTCTATGTATGTGTATAACTTTGAGATACTGTACGAAGGACATGAATTCCTACTCGCCATCCCGGTTACCATCTACCGCGGTGGTGAGTGGTGGGTTTACGGTACACCGCGCATCGCTTAACCTGATGTATGTAGTAGGAGAGACGAATGGAAAGGACGGAAACATGAGTAAGAATGGTACAGGAAAAAGTGCAACGTGTTGAGTGACCACTTCCGACGCCGCTCACCACCGCACGTAGAACATCTCTGGCCCACGAATCGGTAGTAGAACTACCCCCCCGGGAACGAAAACCGCGTTGTCCACCCACCGCCACCTCTCCCCCGCCTTCCGCGCTTTGGCATTAAGCAGCTCGGGGTTAATGGGCACAGACTGCATCTTGAGCACCACCTCTTCTCCTTCTCCTTCTCTTTCGCCTGAGGATGTACGTTTTTCTTGCACATCTTCCGAGAGGCCACTTTCCAAGATGCGCCGGAGCGGCTCGACAAAGAGCTTGCCGGTGGGCAGGACGCACACGAACTCATCTTTGTTCGTGCACTGGACGCGAGGGGGGACGTGCGGCGTGTCCGGGAACGGCGGTAACGTAACAATGCGGCGGAGGGTGCCGGTCTGCGCGTCGATGATGGTGAGGGTCGCGTGGTGCGAGTCTGCATGTACGACCACCACCACGCCGAGCGCACTGTGGTAGCTCAGCTGCGTGATACCATGCTCGAGGTCGAGCTTCCATGTTGTGGAGAGGGAGGGCAATGAGAGAGCGTAGACGGAGCTCTTGGTGTAGCGGTGGTCGTATGTCGAGGCTGTGCCCGAGACGGCGACGAGAGAGGACGGCGCCGGAGGGGACGAGCCAGTCGAGGGTGTCGTCTGGTAAGGTCAGGGTCGCCTCGCGGATCTAGGTGGAGGTAGCAGTGGGGAGGTAAAGATTGATCGGCAGGATATGGGAGGGGACGGCGGTGGAGGCGGCGAGAAATGCGCCGTCGTCTCCGACGTGTACGGGGAAAAAGGATATGAGGCCAGGGATGAGAGAAGGTGGCGAGGCCTTGTGAGTGGATCTGGTAAAGGGCGATGTAGGTCGGGCGAGAGAGCGCGGCGGCGAGATAGGTGGACGAGGGCGACGCTGTGAATACCTGGTCGAGTACCAGGCCATGTAGCACAACCTCTTGCTGAAGGACGCCGCTGGGGACGTTGTACGCGCGGATGACGCCCCCATGATATTTCTCTGGGAGGGTGGAGTTCGAGGCGACGTCGAAGGCGATGATGAGGAGGGAATGCTCGATCGAGGAGATGCCTTTGGCTCTCCGAGTGAGAATGTCGCCTGGGAGTGGGGGCTGGAGCGAGGTGACAAGATTTATTAGGTCTGCATCGACAGACCAGACATTGCTTGCTGCGCTGAAAGAGTCGATGGAGATGATGAAAGGGTCAACGTGGATCGACCCAAGAGCATCCCAGGGTGTGTTTGGGTGTTTAGCAAAGTCGGTAGGGAGTTGATGGTGGATGACCTGACCATGTAGCGCTGGCATTTAGATGTATTGAAATGATGATTCGTCTTGGAGCATGAATACAGTCGCCTATCCCAATTCAAGGATCAACGGCGAGCCCTATGCCCTAGTGATGTCGCATTATGGAGTAAGATGAGTGGCACAAGAATCGGGTTGAGTGCGGTCACTGCGGTGTCGTTTTTCTGCGATAAGATGGCCATGGCATAAATGAGCCACTGCCTCAGTCAGGGCAAGCTCGACTTCCTTTGCCAACGGTATTGCCAAGGCTTCTTTTGCTCCCCTTTCTTGATAGTAGGATTAAGCTCCTGGACGACACGCAAACGATGGGTGGCTTCCTTGACAGAAAGTCTGGGGCAACTCGGGGGTCCACTGCATCGTATAGCATAGTACCTGGACGGGGGCCGCCCTAAATTTCGCCTTCAAATCCGCCATAACCCGAACATTGTAGGTCTGGCCGGAGCTTCCCATGTCCCGGTCCTATCATCCGGGCATCCAAGCGACTCGTATGTCCGACGATCTGTATGGAGAGCTTTTCGCTTTAAATTTCGTACCTATTCATCAAGGATATCACCCACCTCACCAGGATGTTCAGCTACAAGCTCTTCATTATCCTCATTGTCGCCTCCCAAGTCATCGCGACCGACTTTGGGGTCGTAGACCCCAGTCACGGTAAGCATCTTATTTCGCACATGTTGTCTGCAGATTGTCTGAATAACAGACTCTGCTGTCTCCAGACGACAGCACGAACTACCTCGACGCCCTCGCTGTCTCTTGTCCCAACCGGCAAGGCTGTACCAACTGCGTGAGCAGTGATACCCAGTGTGGATTTAACAAATCCACGTTCAGGTGTGTGAACAGGGGTGCTGGTGTGGGGCAGGTCACCACGCGTACGGGCTGCCCACTCATGAACCAAATGCAAGGAGTCAGCGATTTATATTGCATCACCTCTGCAACTCGGACTGATGATCACTGTCATGTGCAGCTGTTTCCTGCAACTGGAGGCAACCCAGCAGGCGTCATTCCTACCGCTGTCAGAGATGTATTCAACCACATGAGCAACCACATCTTCGACGGCGAGCCCGGCAATCCCAACTCTGGGCGCCACATCAAGTCAGCCTGGCTCGCGACGCACTCTGGCGCCATGCCTGACAAAGAGAACCTCATCACACATATTTTGGTATATCCCGTGCGTCCCATGTGTTCATTCTCCGATTCCTGCGAATAAAACCTTCTCACAGAACGGCCTAACTGGAAAGACCGTCTGGGACGACTCAGTGGGTCTCTACGACAGGACGGACATCGAGAACATGTGCGCCGTGAGCATCTTCCTGCGCATCCGGGACGGAAGCACCAGAACCTCTTACGTTGTGCGGACGCCGTTCGCCCAGCCCGCGTGCATCGAGACTTTCACTGCCGGCACAGGCAGCTGCTTCCCGCTCGGCGTGACAGCGCCGACAACCCTGCTGAACACTCCTTGCACATGAGCCCTTACGTTGCGAAATTTGATGAATATAATGACTCGTGGCCTTATCAGAACCAGGACTATTCATCGATTACCCACCGCATGCTTTATGTTGTCTCGTCTTAATCGTTCCTTTCGTCCTCAATTTGAGTATCCTCCTCCTTAGTTTCTAAAAGCCCCTTTGGATCAAAGGGCCATGCCTCCAATAAAGTATGTCATACAAATACACCATAATCCAACTGAGGCTGATTGGGGTGGGGAGAGTGGAGTTACGCAGAATCTGGCTGACTCACCGTACATGACGAGTTCGGCAACCAAATATTGTATTGAAGTATGATTTCAAGAGTACAAGTTGACAGAAACTAAGCAGAGATGTCCTCAACGACAAGGGGGTTCAGGCAGATGAGACTCCTAGTACTAGTAACTATGGCCAAATCACGTCCCCATGCCACTTGCACACATACATTCCCCGACGAATCGTCCAGGGTGATTCGTGAAGTTCTTATTCTTCCTCGTCCTGCAGGAGGAAGCTCACACCCGTAACTCTGAATCCAGTCTTACTACCCTAGAACGAGACGGGACGGATATTCCCCGTCCCGTCTCCTGCATCTCTCGTCAACGAAACTACGTAACTGGTGCCACTCCTGACGTACTGGGGCATGAGACCTTCATTCAAGCACGTCCTCCGTTCGCCCGATGTAAAATCGCGCGCTCAGACAGCAATATTACTGTGCCACCCGATGTAGTCTCCTGTAGGCTGGCCGTAGCCCAGGATGCGACAGTGGACACAACAAATTCCGGAAGACACCTGATACCCGAGTGTACACGACCCTGCGATCGTAAATAACTTCCTGCCTGAAGCAACCTGGCGCACCGTACAAGCCTAGATCATGTTTTGATCCCCTTTCTTGATAGTAAGATTAAGCTCACTGCATCGTATAGCATAGTACCTGGACAGCGCTCTAAATTTCGGTTTCAAATCCGCTACAACCCAGACAAGGTCTGACAGGACCTGGGTCCTGCCAAAGAAGTCTTCTCCATCATCCGGGCGACTTATGTCCGACGAACCTGTATGGAGAGCTTTTCGCTTTAAATTTCGTACGTATTCATCAAGGACATCACCCACCACCCACCACCCACCTCACCAGGATATCGATGTTCAGCTGCAAGCTCTTCATTACTCTCATTGTCGCCTTCGGGCTCGCCTCCCAAGTCATCGCGACCGACTTTGCGATCTACGACCCCAGTAAGCATCTTATTTCGCACATGTTGTCGGCAGGTTGTCTGAAACAACTCACTCTGATGTCTCCAGACGACAACGCGAACTACGTCGACGTCCTCGCTGACCCTTGTCCCAACCTGCAAGGTTGCACCAACTGTGTACGCAATGCCCAGTGTGGATTCAATAAATCCACGTTCAGATGCCAGAGAAGGGGTGCGGGGCAGGTCACCACGCAGACGGGCTGCCCGCTCATGAACCAAATGCAAGGAGTCAGCGATTTATATTCCATCACCTCTGCAACTCGGACTGACGATTACTGGCATGTGCAGCTGTTTCCCGCATCTGGAGGCACCCCAGCAGGCGTCATTCCTGCCAATGTCAAAACTGAATTCGACCGCCTGAGCAGCCATATCTTCAACGGCGAACCGGGCAATCCCAGCTCTGGGCGCCACATCAGGTCGGCCTGGCTCGCGACGCACCCGAATGCCGTGCCTACCGGCCACAACACCAACACAAATATTTTGGTATTTCCTGTGCGTCCCCTGTCTTCATTCTCCAATTCCTGCGAATGAAACCCTCTCACAGAACGGTGTAACTGGAAAGACCGTGTGGGACGACCGTGTGGGTTTTTACGACAGGACAGACATCCAGAACATGTGCGCCGTGAGCATCTTCCTGCGCATACGGGACAGACTCGCCAGGGCCTCCTACGTCGTCCAGACGCCGTTCGCCCAGCCCGCGTGCATCGAGACTTTCACTGCCGGAACAGGCAGCTGCTTCCCGCTCGGCGTGACAGCGCCGACAACCCCGCTGAACACTCCTTGCACATGAGTCCTTCCGTTGCGAAATTTGATGGATGACTTGTGGGCTTATCAAGACTATTCATCAATTACCGCCGCATACTTCTTGCTGTCTCGTCTTAGTCGTTCCTTTCGTCCTCAAATCGAGTCTCCTCCTTAGTTTCTAAAAGCCCCTTTGAACCGAAGGGCGATGCCTCCAATAAATTCTGTCATATAAATGCACTGCAATACAAATGAAGCTGGCCCTTGAATGTAAGGGTTATAGAGCAGAACACGGGTGTGCCGTCGACGTCGACATGAGATACAGATGGATACATGTCCTGAAAGAGAATAGGTGGATCTGCAGAGCGGGCGACGGTATCTATCGAGACCATGGAGAGATGTAGGGGAGACCATGTTCTTGTCTGAATATAAAACTCATGGAAAAAAGCGACGAGCCTTTCCCCGTTCTATTGTTCTCCATCACGCAAACACCCTCGACACAGCCAATTCATCTTCCCCACGTTTGCGCACTTCCTTCCTTCTCAACCCTGCCGCCTCAGCATCCTTACGACTCTTGTACTTCCCACCCTGCTGTCTCCTCAACGCTGAACGAACCGCCGAGGGCGTAATGAATTCTTTCGACAATGACCCACCATCAGCCAGCACATGACGGCACAATGGAATACCACTCACCAGGGTTGGAAAATACCGTAGGGCCGCCAAACGCCCCCTCAAAGATACGAATCGGCGTCAGCACGAACCTGGGTCCGATTTCGATAAGCGTCGTTTGCGGCGGTCCATTGGGCTGCAAAGGGTCCTTCTCGATAATCTAGGCGAACAATGCATGACTCACTGGTATTTTGATATATTTACAAGAACGGAACGAACCTGGAAATTACGAAACCATATCTTCGAATCGAGGATGGAGAACGTGAGTACGTGGTCTATGAAAGGTTTCGCCCTTCTCGCCGTGGAAGGTACGCCAAAAATCTCGAACAATAGTATCAATTCTCCGCCCCATGACTCCAGAATCAAGGGTCACTTACGTGTGTAAACACCTCCTTGGTCAAACGACCCCATTCCGTCTCGTCGAATCCCTTATCGAAGCTCAGCAGTCCTCGACTGCCTTTCAGACAGTTTCCTGTCATTTTTAGCTCATCCATCGTGTGCACATTCTGCACATGCATCTTCAGACTGGGTCCATTTGGTGTTTTCGCCGCCCATAAGTATAGATCTTCATGGCGTCGTGCTTCAAAGTATAGCGCATTGTTACAGTTATGAAGGTCCGCTAGCTCAGGAAGGAGATGTAGCTGTGACTTGGAATCGAGTTTTGAATCTTGAGAAAACTTGGTTAGTGGGACCGAACGCGACGAAGATCCTCTACGTACCCTTTTTTGTTTGTGGTAACAGGGCTTCAAGGTCGTTCATGAGATGCCTCATACGTTGAGTTATTCCGCGCGAAGATAACAGCAAGACGCGTTGCTTGTTTTTCAACTTTTTAGTCGGTGTAAGTGTGTCCTCGTCTCCGACGTCCATAGCATCCGCCTTCCTCTTCCCCTTGGCTTCCGTCTTTGAGGCATTTGCCTTCTGCGCCTTGAGAACGGAGGCCATGTCGATCGTGGAGTGGAATGCTCTGTGGTAGATTGATTACATAAGTGTGGGATGATACACAGATTTTTTTCTGCCAAGGGTGACAACATATTTTCGACGCGACAGAGGAGCATGAGGTTATCAGACATAGGGAGGAGGGTACAGCAAATAAGAAAGCAAGTTCCAATCGTCCATGAAAAAAAGCTATGTGGTGGGATATCACGCAGGACTTGATTGTGTCCGGAGCTGTTTTTGTTTCTCTTGTTCCAAACGCTGGGGCCCAAAATCAATGGCTTAGAATTCGGAGGAAAAGAAGAACATACGTGATACAACAATTGGACTGCCATTGAAATATTTGCGGGTTGACCTGTAATGACAACCAACCTTTCTCCTTCTCCACCAGTCGGGGCAGGTGCACCGTTGATCCCGACTCCTACTGCGCCAGGCTCCATAATCTTGATCTGACTCGCACTCATATGTCGTATCTCATTGATTTTACTTCCCCCCTTGCCAATAATGCACCCTACAAGGTCGTTAGGAATATATATTTGTTGAGTTTGAAGCTGCTGGTGTGGATTGTGCTGCGGTGGAGGAGGAGGAGGAGGTGCTGATCCGTATGGAGGCTGAAGATTGTTGTAGCCAGGAACATAAGAGGAGCCCTGATGAGGAGGTCGACGGGAATTGTTGGAAGGGCGATAAGTAGAATGAGAGGAAGATGATGGCATTCGTTCTTGGGCTTCGATGAGAATATTGCCAATATAGTAAGTTGCAATGTGTATGGCATCAGCAACTCCGGCCACGCTGAGTACACGCTTCACAGATCGAGAAGTGAATCAATGACAACGTGAACCCTGGACAGCCAAACACACACACCTCTGTGGAGCCAGGAAGCATTCCCTCGCTTGCATTCAATCTCGCACCGCTCGCATCTTGAATCTCTTTGATTTTGGAGCCTTGCTTGCCAATGACCGACCCCATGCGTGAGTTGGGAATCATGAATTTGATAGTCACCGCTCGACTGCCCGGGACGGAAGGTACATCGAATGGCTCGTCATTGATGCGACGGACAATGAGGCCAAATGCCTGTAGGATCGTTCAACAACTCTCTCTTAGGCCAGAGTATGGGAATAGACTCCAACCTTCGAAACCGCATCGAGAGGACCGCTGACGTTCAAAATGCGCTCAGGATTACCAGGTATGCTCTCAGATACCATCACACGGGCGCCGCTCTTCTCACGTATTTCATTAACATGGGACCCGCCTTTCCCTATGATGATGGATGCATCCTGGGTAACAATCAAGCAGCGCATGTGGATGTTGGCAGAGGGCGCTGGGGCTTGCCCACTCGTCAAGGAAAGGGGTTCTCCGGATGTGATGGAAGTCGCCTTTCCTCCGCGTGAAGAATTTTTGTTGTCGTCCGACTTTCCACCCTTGGCCTGGCCATGATTGGAGCCTGGAGTGGACCCGGAATTATCTTCAGCGCCAATGGGCGCATCTGTCATAGTCACGTCCACAGAAGGATTGTGAGAATTGGTTGCGGCCCCTGGTTCTTCATTCGAAACAGGAGTGATGCCCGTATTGGCACGCTTGTGCTGTTTTGGAGGGTCACTGTCGGATGGAGAGCGAGACCGTTTGCGATTAGATTCAGGTTCTGGCATTGCCAATTTAGTTTATTATACGGTAACGTTGAAACGGATTGGGGGAGGGCCTGGTTGGGATTTGGATGTGTGGGTGTGTGATGTCTAATAGAGATACATGGGAAGGGGAGTGAGGGGAGTGCGAGGATGTAGGAGAGATGGGATAGACATCGAGGACGACATACCTGCTCGAAAGACGGAGCGCTCGTCGTGGACGAGAGAGAACACTCTAACCCTGATGGCCAAACAAATAAATGTTGCATGTACACAACTACTCTACTAATACGACGCATTCACATCCTCAATAAACGTCGCCCACTGCTTCTCCCAGACACCAATAGCGTACTGTTTCTCGCCGGAATCAAGGCTCGAGTACTGACAAGCACCCAGCTCAGCGAGATCAACAAGATTAAACACTCATCGTTACCTCCAGGCTGTCCCTTGCCAACTGTCCGAGCGTGCTCAGGCCTGAAACCTCACTCGAAACGAGAACCTGAAATGTGGGTGAAATATTACCATCGAACGAATAACCGAAAATTAGACACACCTGGAAGAAGTTGTACGTCAGTCCCAGGTTCCCGAAAACCGCCGGGTCATCGGAACACAGAGCAACGGGAACTCCATTGTTCAGCAGGATCGGAAGAGGGTGCATAGGCATAGAAGACGTCAAACGCTGTTCTCAAGTCGGTACAACGATCTCTGTGATGGACTATCAGATGCTCGCACCAGAATTTCGTTCCTACACCATCACATCGTAAGGACCTCGGGCGGCATATCCAGTGTAAAAACATACGATATCGGGCACACCTCAAGTGCGATACCCTTCTCCCTGCAAATCTCAATGAGCTTCGGGTGTTTGACAAGCGAGAAACTGCAAGGTGAGTCAGTGAGGAATACATTGGGCATCGCTGGACCGACCCATGGCCAATTCGTTTAGTACCCATCAAAATCGCATCATAAAGATTGTCGTCTGCAGCAGTGCCATCTCCTAGTGTTTCACCGGCGTGGAAGAAGAACGGAATGTCGATCCCTTCCTCCTTTTGTCGCTCCTGGAACCGCAGTAAAGGCTCAAGATAGTCAATCAATGGCCTCAATGTGTTTTCGTTTCCGACCAAATCGAATCCTAGAGCGAGATTTATCAAGGGCTCTGTCAAAATTTCATCGTGACGAACCGGCCAACAGGTCAGGAAATTCTTTCTTTAGAGCAATGCAATCCTCTGTATACCATTCCAGTTCCTCGGGAGCAATGAAGCGGAGGGTGGCGTATATAATCTGGGGTAATGAGTTTAGGGTTTGCTCCACACGCGGACAGGGAGTTGGATACCCTGGCCCCGATGAATTCGCCTTCTCGACCTTTCTCTTTCATTTCTTCTTTGACTTCACTCGTGACACGGTCGAAGATAGTCAGCATATCTCGGTGAGTAACATTTTCCTGTCCATCTTCGCCAACCATAAACCTAGGAGGAGATCGTTGGAGGTTTCTTAAAGTAGCACCAGAAATCCGAATACTTGTCAAAAAAATTGATGCGCGCCTCGATGTAACATATGCCATCCTGAATCGAGGATCTGAAGAACTCCCGGATATAATCACCAAAGATTGGCACAAAACGAATCAATCCCTGGGCTGTAATGTGACAACGATTGTCGATGAAAAATCCGATGACTCACTCTTGCAACTATGAATACAGTTTCGAACTTTTTCCATATCTAGAGACGAGGTCAGAGTCGATATATATGAACGAGAGGGAGGTCATGCCTTTTCAATGGTGTTGTGAGTATTGTACGCCTCCGTCGGATTAATCATCAAAGCACCAATAACCCATTTGTCAAACCCGTCCGGGCCACCGAGGCTAGAGTCAAAGGATTTCCTCGCGTTCTGGATGCTGACCCAACTTCCGGGAACATAAGATCCATCAGTCACACTAGAAGCCGAAGAGAACTCGGTTGAAGGCAACGCTTTGAATTCAGGTAACAGGGACACGACAGTGGTCGAAGTTACCCTCTCGGACACGCGTACATGAAGTGCGGGCTGCTTGAGAGCAAGGTCCAATAAGAACGACGCGTTGACCGTCGCGTCTAGATGCGCATGGAGGAGTCCACCTTTCGGCATCTAATATGGAAGACAAATCAGGCCGCTTGCTGAAATTCATGGCACAGGGTATAAACCTTGCTCAGAATCTCGAACACTTTGGTCTTCACAATTATTTCTCGACCTATGAATACAATACTGGGCTGAACAGCGCGCTTCGGTAAGCAGAACTACTGTACATACCAGTCAAGAACTCCATGCCAGGAAAAGGGTGCATGATAGACTCATGATCCTGTCTCCAGACAGTAGACACTTCTGCTGCGCGGATACCCCGTACTATCTGATCGGCTTTGATTTCTGCCGCCGAAACCTTGGACGAGCGATCGCGACGAAGGGAACGGTCTTCACTAATGAAGATCTTTCTTGCTGTTCTGTAGTCTGCCGCCGACGAGAATGTCATTGAAAGGGAAGGGATGGGGTGGGGGGTAGTGATAGAATGATTTGTCGGAAAGCCAGGTTAGATTTGATGCGTGCCCCGATTTCCACGCGACTCCGCGAGAGACGGTAATCATGAGTTATTGATTTGCACATGATAGTCGACGATGAATGGCGCAAGGTTGTAATCTAGAGCAGGCGTCGCCGATACCGATCACTAGAATATTTGACTCCATGGGAGAATCGTTTGGAGCTGGAAGCGTGGCGCAACCTGTTTCGCAAATTGGCGACGTCGACGTGGGTTTCGAGCGCCTAATTCAGCAATCTTACGATTAAGTAACTTGATATATGTCGCGCCCCAGCATCGATATGTTCCTCCACTCCACAAATCTCGTACATAGCACCTGGACTCCCCTTACTCGACACCAATGCTACAAGTGGGACGGTTAAAATTTCATCGCGTGCTCAAATGCATAGTCGATAAGTTAACAAAGGGAGTCAGTAGGAGATGTAAATAATATCTGCAGGACAAATACAAGATAGCGAGGTAAGAGAGCGTGTTTAGACACGTCCACTGGCTGCTCCTTTGTCCGTGTATGTGTGTAATGCAACATGTCAGAAAGGCCGAGTTACAAGTCGTCAATAGTGATTTAATAATGGTCAGGAGGGAAGATTCAGGAGGGCTGCTTGAAGTTAGTACAGGATATTACAGGTAACAACACGGCGCGCCGAAAATTCAGATGAAACGATGTCGAAAAACCATGAAACCAAAAAAGAGTATGAAGAAACGCACAAGAAAACCGAATTAAGAAAATATTTCCTTCCAAATGGGATTGTTAATCATACAGTCTTCGCCCGCTGTTCATGGTTGTCGCGTGGTGACGTCTCGGTCAAAATCCCATATATCCCTGCCCGCCAGCGTTCGGCGCCGCAGAACCAGAGTGGCGCATGACACTCTGGTGCATCGCTTGAGTCTGAGGCATCCCATACTGGGTACCGCCCATGGTAATACCCATACCCATGCCCATGTTCATTTGCATCTGCATCATCATGGGGGACATCTGCGCGGCGTAGTTGAGACTGTCGGGATTCGGACTCATGCCGAAAGGGTTTTGTTGTGACTGTGGTGCTTGATGCTGAGGCTGGGGACTATTTGGAGAATTCGAGTCAGATGAGTGAGCGTTGGGTGAATACCCTTGTTGGGTTTGCATCTTTTGAAGGGATTGTAGCTATGAGGCCCTGGTTAGAAGGGAAAAGATTTGAATGGTGCCGAAAACGTACTTCATAGAAAGCAAAGTCTTGTAAAAGGGATGTTCTAGCAGGATGAGTGTGGAAAATCCTAAGCATCTCTTGGCCAGCTTCGGGGAGGAGCTCTTGAGTGTCTCGAGAATTGGTCACAGGTTTCCTCTCCTGGGTGTTACTGCACGCAAGATGCGTAGGTCATGGGTGTGGAGGCACATAGGACGGTACATACTTGAGCTTGATGTGCCGCAAGTTGACATTGGGAATGTCCCGGACAAAAATCCACCGAACTTTGAACACACCCTTCCATTTGTCGGATGCCCACACCGTGCTACTCCTAGTGTAATCCACCTATAGACGGTGAGAGTGGGTATGACAATCGAGTTTTAGCTCTTACAGGAGTCAACATCTCCGCCATCCCACAGAAGTGGCCACTGAATAAACCATGAACATTTGGTGCCGGCATGAATCGATTGACGCACCTAGCGTTGACACTGAAAAACAGATAGATCGGTCCGCGTCCTGCAGTTTCCTTGAAGGCTTTGTCGAGCCGTTTGTTTCCTGGATCTGTGGAGCTCCATATTTCGTATTTCAAGGACTTATGTACGTCGTCCTCCGTGTATGATTTGATGACGAAATACCGCGCCTAGGGTGATGAGAGTTCCAACTTGGGTCACTAGGCACGTGAACAAATAGACGTACAAACTGCGGCCTGATATCAAAGTTAGGAGGGTTGTATCCTTTAGTTTCAATGAGTGAGGGAACATCGATTGATGAAGGAATGAAGGATTGTTCCGGACTTTGACCAAGATTGCCGCCCTGTGGGTTACTGCTTAGACCAAAGGTGGCGCTTGTGATCCGGGAGGTTTGCAGATACTGCTGAGGGATGGATGGAACGTCTGGGATACCAGCACCGATGCCCTTGCCACCTTGAAGAAATCCATACTGCAGGTTTGGATTAGAAGTACGGTTCACCAAGCCGCGATCTTTGCTATCCCAGGATCCACCTGCAGATGGTGCGCGGTTTTCCTGCTGGTATTGCGATTGGAAGTACGACCCGGATTGTGACTGCGGTGTTTTACGGCCATCGAAATCCACAGAAATAGCCCTAGAACTGGAGCCATTTCCGTTGTTACCGGTATTTCGCATGCCGGGAGTCAGTGCGGCAGGGGCATGCGCGGGATTGAAGCGTGGAGGATGTATACTCTGTCCCGTTTGATAATTAGGTGTAGTCGGGTTCGGTGAATAGATCTGGTTGAGTGCGCCTTGGGCGTTGCTCGCCAGTTCGAGGGTGGAAAGCGCACGCTGGATGTCATCCATGACGAGATTCGAAGAAGTGCCATTACCCGTGGAGAACCCTGAGGCTCCAGTTGTCCGCCAGTCATTAGCTGCCCAGGGAGATTGTCGGCCGATTGAGTTGGGAACGGGGGGTTGTCCCTGATTCATGTTGTGGTATAGGTGACCCGGATATTCCTCGTCGTATAATGCAGGATCTTCGGTGTCATACACATTTTCGTCGTGCTCTTCGGGACCTGGACTGGCTCCTGGAGGCGTTGAATCTTGGGAGTTTGTCGGCGCTTGAGCCTGAACAGTCCCAGATCGCTTGAGGCCGGCGGAGGCCATTTTTCTGGAGGTGCTACCGGCCGTTCCATAAGTGAGGGAAACGTGCCTGCGGATATTGGCGGCAGGGGGCGGAGAAGGGATATGAGGAGGAGCAAAGTGAGGGGAAAGGGCAGAATCTTTTGCATCGTTGTCGACGAGTTGCGGGGGGTGTTCTGTAGCTGGGTGCTAAATGGACGACATATGAGCAGAGTTGAATATGATGTATGAGTGAAAATGAGGACTTCTTCTTCAACTGGGTATCCCCCAGCAATATTCCACGGTTCTTCGTCGCCTTCATGGCCTGCGATGGCGGCGAGGCTGTTGACGGTTTTTGGGGTGACATTGCCTGATTTTGAGGATCCTTGAAAACCTGAGGAATATGACGGCCAGGGGGGAGGGCGGAAGGCGATTTGAAATGTAATGGATGATCAGTGATCGGAACAGCGGATGGGAGGAGGTAAAACGAGATTGAGAGGTCAGACTGACCTCGATGATACTTTGTCGGGAGGGAGCTTTGACGGTGCAAAGAAGTCTTTTCGCCTACAGCACCGACGCCGCCGACCCAGTCCTGATCGACGGGTTCATCGTCGTTCCACGGAGTCTGGTCCGGGACCTCTTCAATGACCTCCTTCGCGTTGGCCCTTGAGGTGCGGGACGAAGCGGAGATGGTATGATGGCGCCTGACGCCACCGGCAGTTGTTGGGGGGGACGAAGGGACGGGTGGAGGCGGGGGAGTGGGCTGCGTGGACATCGGTTCGTACGACCACCTGGGTCGAGGGGGGGGACTGATCAACTACGAACTCGGCGCGGGAAAACGATATGATATATGATATTTGATATTACATAAATACTTTATCCAACTTCGTACATCGGCGGAGCACTTGATGTGCTTATGTAACACTGTCGCGTTGGACATGATCCTTCCCCGCGCACGGCCGATAATCTGGACACAGACGAGGCTCTTGTCGCGTCTCTCGTCCACCGTCGTCCACCCCACCCCCCGCAGGCCCTTACAGCGTGCCAAGAACATCGCCCGATATACCACTTACTTCACTCTTTCGTCAGTCCTTGGTCTGGCTGCCATTGGAGCCGGCCTCTTGATCCACGATGCCTTCACATACTCCGAGAAGCACATTGAGCGCGTCCCAGTCTCACCTCTGGCTCTCAAACCAGAGCGAGGAGGCCCCAAGAATCTTCCCATCGTCCGAGTACAAGTAGACGATGAACAGGACGAGGAGAACGTCCGTCTCGCAGAGAAGCCAAAGCTGGTCATTGTTGGCGGAGGCTGGGGTGTACGTACCTTCCACAGTCCATGCCCTTCTTTCGGCCTAAATCCTAGCCAGACTATGGGTGTCCTCAACACTTTGCATGTCGGTGACTACCATGTCACTGTCGTCTCCACAGAGACATTCACGACGTTCACCCCACTGCTTCCATGTGCGTGAAAATCTACATTGAAGTACATCCCGCCATAATTTTTTGTCCAAGCTGCCGCCGTTGGAACTGTCCAAGTTCGTTCCCTCGTCGAGCCCATCCGCAAGATCATTGCCCGACTACGAGGCCACTTTGTTCAGGGCAAAGCTGTTGATTTGGTCATGAACGAACGCTTATTGGAAGTTGAGGCACCTGGTGCTGATGGCACTTTGATCCACATGTATATCCCGTACGTGCTTTTCGCACCATCGTATTACTCCACGTTATCGAATATCTAGATATGACAAGCTTGTCATCGCTGCTGGGTCCAGCTCCAGCACACATGGCATTGTTGGCCTCCAGCACTGTTTCCAGCTCAAGAGCATCTCAGATGCACAAGCAATTCGCCGCAGGATTATGGGTTTGTCTACCGTACCTATTCCAACGCTGGGTTCCTAATTCAAATGACAGACAACTTTGAAACTGCAAGTCTACCAACGACTTCCCCAGAGGATCGTAAAAGACTCCTCAGTTTTGTTGTGTGTGGTGGAGGACCTACTGGTGTGGAAACTGCTGCAGTGAGCACACACCATTTCGATACGCCTCTTCTCAATTATGGTCTAGGAAATATATGACTTTTGCCAAGAAGACATTATGAATTATGTGGGTGTCCCCAACCATCAAGTGATGCTTCTTCACAGTTTCCACCCATTAGTTCCCGAAAATTTGCAGAGAGGAGGTGTCCATTCATGTCATCCAATCGCGAGAGCATATCCTCAACACAGTCTGTCACCCTACTTTCCCTGACTGACGACATTTATTGACATCCGTCCAGTATTCTCAAGCTATTTCTCGCTATGCAGAGGTTCTTCTTATGCTGACCATTCTCTGTTGCAATAATCACAATTTCTCCAGGAAAAGTTCCAGCGAGATGGTGTGAATCTGATAACATCTGCGAGGTCAAATCACCTTCCAACTTCTGTAACCCTGTTCTCATTCAACGCAAAACAGAGTCGGTGGAGTCACCAAGGACAGCGTAGCCTACACAACCCAAAACCAGGACGGCGAGATCGAAAATCACAGTATTCCAACCAACTTTGTGTTGTGGTCCACCGGAATCTCCATGAATCCTTTCACTCAACGTGTATCCAACCTGTTGCCAAACCAAGTGCACAAGAAGGCTATTGTGGTTGATGCCCATATGCGTGTCAAAGGTGCCCCGCTTGGGCAGGTCTATGCCATTGGAGATAGCGCAACGGTGAGGCTTGTTTGAGGAAATTGTGTGGACTTGAGTGTTCATCCTCAGCCACAAGGTCGAAACGTCAGTTGTTAGTCACTTCATGGACCTTGTCGACGAAGCGGATAAAGACAAGGACGGAAAGCTTGATTTCGAGGAATGGCAGTTCATGGGTAAGTTATCTGGACACATCCATCGTGGGTCGATCTCACGCTGCAGGAAAATCTCCAGTCTCAAGAATCACACACCGCATACCCATGGCTGAGGATCATTTGATCGAAGTCCGACAACTATTCGATACATATGATACCGACAAGGACCACTACCTCTCTCTTAACGAGCTCGTGCCACTGCTCCAAGGACTCGAGGCTCGACTGACCTCCCTTCCCGCGGTAAGTTCTCTCAGTGGCAGCCTCACTTGATGAAGAAATGTAAACTCCGATTAGACGGCCCAAGTCGCCTCTCAACAAGGTAAATATATCGGCAAGAAACTGCACAAGCTGGCGCGGAAGACCCATGCAGCAGAAAACAACGGTCTTCCGCCCCCGAAGGACGAAGATGTCTCCCGACCCTTCCGTTACTTCCATCTAGGAAGCCTCGCGTACATCGGCAACGCAGCGGTGTTTGATCTTGGCGGATATTCGTTCATGGGCGGACTGGCGGCCATGTATGCTTGGAGGAGTGTTTATTGGAACGAGCAGGTATCTTCGAGGACAAGAGCGCTTTTGATGATTGATTGGATCATCCGGTGAGCCTGTATTTAAGTTGAACTGTTGTTTAGAACTGACACTAGATCGATAGTGGTATATGGGGCAGAGATTTGTCCCGGCTTTGATAGACAGTTTCCCGTAGGAATTTTACTCGGCCAGGGGAATACCAGTGAATAGAAGATCGGACAACTTATACCTCGTTACCTGTATAATTCCTCTGGTTGATTCAATGCTATATAATTATGACGACGGAAACACAGTTGTAGTTACATCATGAGGCTTCCCATTGCCAGACCCTAACCCCACCTGTCCTGTGTCCTTCCCCCTCCCATTCCCACCCTTTGCTCCATACTTCCTGGTATCCCTTTTCTTGCAATGTCAATTTTAGACCATCTTCGAGCAGTAGGGCTCCGAAGAGAACAAGGCGTTTGGGCCACTCGTGCACCCATGGATACCTGACTGATCCGTCGTCCAATATGTTTAGTTGCGGACTCACCGAGCCTGGTATCGGGGCAGGGAAAGGCGCAGGGGGAAACGAAGCGTCCACCTGTGCAGGGAAATAAATTTCCAGATAGCGCTGGGGGGATTGGAAGAAGATGTCCGTCTGGTCATGATATGTCAAGGGATCTTTCCTGCAAGGACGTTATACATTAGAAAATCACCAAAAGGGGCGACGACGACAAACTTACCCCAGAGGAGGTTCGCAGCTTAATGCCCAGACTTGGCCTTTGGCAATCCCCTGACGATGGAGATACGCTGGTCCAGGGGTGGAATGGCAGGGCATTAGGAACCCTACTCCTTTCGCCAATTCGATTTGGGGAAGTGCACGTAGGTGGGACATTACTGCGATAGGTGCTCTGCAATAAACGAGCATGACGAACAGGGACGCAGGTATGTTGAACAGGAGAAGGAGCAGGAACTTTGTTGGAATCGGGGGTAGGTGTCTTGATATTCTCTGAGAGAGCGATGAATGGCGCGTCTTCTTTTTTTTATGAGCGTCAAGATTGGAGATATGAAACAGTGATCTCGTCGCAAAGACATGGAGAAGGGGAAGGATAGGGTGGATGAATCGCCACTCCTTGTGGCCGGTTAGGGAGAAGATTCCGATATACCATGCTACAGTTGCGAGCATGGTCCGGAGTGCGGTAGCCTTTTGGTCGGAAACGACAAGCCATACACCATGCAGTACGAAGGGAAGGGCAGTTGTACAGAGGATGGGTAGAGCTTGTGTCAGGTAGTAGTGCCATGGATTAGAGCCGTAGAAAAGCGAGACGGCCGAGAGGTTTGTGAGGAGAAAATTTAGAGGTGTGAAGGTGAGCTTCTTGTAATATAAAGAGTCGAGGACGAGCAAAGATAGAAGTGCAACAATCCTGCAGATTTGATTGAGATATTATTTTCCGGTGATGGCTTTCCGTTCCAACTCACCCAACAGCTGAGACCTGCAAGATAATAGTAGAAGCCATGCTTCGTTTGAATCGTAGAGCCCAGAATAAATTACCGTACAAGAATAGCCATATCACAGCATTTGTCGGACGAACAATACAGGCAAGAGCACTGAAGACTAGTGTTTTTGACAAGCGAGATCTGCGAATTGTGAGACTGGATGTACACGTCTGGTATACAACTCACCGGTTATAGAGCAAGTTCGGGCTGAGCTTTGAGCTCGCATTCCACGGGTAGTACGCAAATGCGATGGTAGTTAGGGAGGTCTCGAGTGAGTTGGAAAGCGAACGGGACAATGACAGGGCGTGGAAGAAGGAGGTCAAGGAAAGTAGGAGCTGTCATTTTGGCTGTTTAACGCGTCATCTACGGCTTAGGGAGAAACATACGGCTATGGGGACATATTGGCTGCCTAGCCATTGTCGGGTTACTTCCAGGAGCCAGATATCTGTCGCAGCAGCAAAGGCACCATGTAGCAACTTTGGCGCATGAATCTAATGTTACGCGTCATTGTTCCCTGCCTGCCGTGTGTGACAACGCGCACGAACCAATAGCAGGTCACCCAAGACAGGGAGTTCAGAGAGCCGCGAGACTTTGAGAGCCCAGAAGATGGGAATGTTGAGCGCAGGGTACGCTATGCTCCTGATGGGTCTTGGGGCGAGCCATTCCCAGGTGAGATGGCCATAGCCAAAGACGGCGTGGTGGGCGGGTTCGATGGACTGGAAATACTCGTCTGGCTGGAAGAAGGTGCGAGTGGAAAGAGCGACGAGGATGCGGACGTCAAGGGCGAGGCGAGTCGGCGTCATTCTCATGCGCGCCATCACCAACGACGAATTCGCCCGCTGGTTCCGCAGATGCGTCCCTCCACGAATAGCCCCGTCGTCGAGCATCGGTATCTTTTCACCTCCTTCTCGTCGTCCCCCTCACCACTCACCGTCCGTCTCTCTCCAGCCGTCGCCAACTCCGGCGGCCCAGACTCGACTTGTCTGCTTTTCCTCATACACCGCTATCTTTCGCGTAATTCAACCTTTCCTCAAGCCGTCGTATCTCTGACCGTCGACCATGACCTGCAAGCTTCCTCATCCGCAATGGCAGACCACTGTGCCAAGGTTGCCCGATCGCTCGGTGTGAGGCACCTCTCGACCAGAATACCTTGGTCAACACCACCCTTTCCCCCACGTCCGGAGCCAGGAGAGATGTTCGAAAACACGGCCCGCGACGCGCGTTATCACTCACTTTTCCAATTGATGACGCGCGAAAACATCCCTGTCATTGCCTTCGGACATCACGCAGACGACCAGGTGGAGACGGCATTAATGCGTCTAGGCAGAGGTTCAACGAAGCTGGGAGCTGCTGGTATGCGTCCGTGTCGCAGGTGGGGAATGGGGATGTTGAGCGATGAAAACGCCCTCGGATATGCCGGTTATGAAGGAATGAATCGGTGGATTGTCCGTCCTTTATTATTGGACGTGGGCAAGGTCATTTCGATTCATCTAGAATAATCCCCTTTGTTCAGTTCGTTGCAGGACAGAATTCTTGCTACATGCCAGGAGAACCGCCTGGAATACACCGTCGACAACACCAATTTTCAACCCGATGTTACGCTTCGAAATGCCCTTCGACAAAGAATACAAGGGAATGGCACTGGCGTATGCCTCATCCGTCCTGGGTATTTCCTTTTCTAACAATTATATTTCTAGACCAGTCAAAGGCCTATATCTGCAGATATTCAAACAAAACTGGCATCTATAGAGGCTGCGGCATCTTCGCTGGAATCTATTTCCATCAATCTCGACGATGGTCCCCAACAGCTCCGAAGTACCGTCGGCGTTCTCGCAGAAAACCTGGAAGACATCGATAGTCAGGGTAATCTTCCATTTCTTCTCCGTTATTTTGTTGTGATGAATGAGAAAAATAGTGAACAGCATTCTCAAACGCTGTAGATTACCCTCTTTCTCCGGAACGTTCTTGATCTCATCACGCGCCATCTCTTCCATCCGCGACCAAACACTTCGACGAGCCATCATTCTTCGTATTCTCCGATACGTCTCCTTCCACCCATGGGGTACCTTCCGTGCCGATGGAAAACGGCGCATGGAAAGCATCGACCACATCATCAGCAAAGTATGGGACCCTACTCCTTTCCATTCAAAAAACTGGATCTTCGTAGCGGGTGCAGGCGTTCTCTGGACCCCAGTCGCTGTTCGAGGCAGTCGCATCAAAACTCCAGATCGAGTTTTCGCCTCTGGCCTGCGGCCTGACGAAGTCTTCGGCTGGCTGGCTTCCCGGCAACCTCCCATGGCTCGAGAGAAGATGAAAGACCGCGGAATTCCGAATACTTTGGAGATCGACGTTACTGGCAAGGTCATCGAGGCACTGCAACAGCAAAATGGGTCCGTTGCTACTGTCAGCATCTTGTGGGATTGCCGGTACCTCGTCCGCTTCGATCTTGAGAGAATGCCGGCCGATTTTGCTGCTCGACTGCTTCGGCCTGAGAACGAGGAAAAGCTTGTCATACACTCTAGCACCCGGTGGTATTGGCCAAAGGTCGTACGAGAAACGAAAGGCACAGCAAAAGTACTTAATTCCAAAATCGATGAAAACAGGAGCTCCCTACTTTTGCTCGAGGAAGATCTCCCAGAAGGGGATGCGATATACTGGAGGGCTAACGACGAACGTGTTTCTTCAGCCTGGATCAGCATAGAGTGGATAAGATCTCTGGATGCCATATAGTACATACAGGTGATCGTCATCGCGCATGCATTAGAGTAATAGGTAATTATATTCCAAGTGTTCTTTGCTCAATTCTAGCTTCCAAAAGTTCCACGCCAGCCTGAGACACTCAAATCATAGAGCGGCAGGGAGTACACAGGGTTACCCCGGAGGAACATCGATGGGTGAAGAACAGTAGTTGAGATATGACATGACATGTGTATGCAACGATGGTGGGTGTTCAACCCTTTGAAGGTAATTCTGGATTCCAGATTCGTTCTATATCTGCCCAAACTAATGTTGTTCGGCTCGATTGACAACATCAACCACACAAAGAGTACGGTGTAGGACATCTAAAATTCGTCCCAACACACCTTTGTACGTTTTCTTCCTCTCCCGCAAGGCCGACATCCAAGCTGCCGAACATATCTACATCACTCGAACTTGAAGCTGTGACTCTCCATCTATCCCAAGATCAGCATCGCCAGCTGTCAAGAGACCCCAACAGAAAGTGCCCACCGTAATCTCCCCGCCCTTATAACTCCCCCTCTTTTTCTTGTTCTTCTCCTTCCTGAAACCTGCCCCACGCGTGACGATGAGGTCCTGATGTGCGCGCTGTCCATAGTCATTCGTTGGTGCAGCCTGGAGATACCAAATCACATCAACAAAGACGAATTTGTTCGCATGGCCAACAGTAATCTACCTTTGCGGTATAACCATTGTCTTGAATAAAATGTTGCGGAACTTTATCGTGTTGAACCCGTTGGAAGGGGGTGTTTGCTGTACGGCCAGGCTTTGCTCTGTGACCATTACCACCGGATTGCGGATCAGCGGGTGTCTCAAGAGACTGACTCGTCGCTGTGACCATTTCAGAAGCCATTTCGGACGTTTGCCGTTTTTTGACGCGTTTAACATCAATAGAGTCCGCCGCTTCTCGCTTTAAAGGGTTAGCGATCGTTGTGGTTTCCACTTTTTCTGATTTTTGTTTTGATGGTTTGGTGGCAGCTTCCGAAGTACTGCTGGAAGAAGTTGCAGGGTTTTCCACTTTTACTTTCGTATCTTTGGCTTTCTTGGCATTCACGGGTATATCGGCGCTGAGAGAGCTCGATGAACTGGAGGTGCCACCACTCGAGGATGACCCAGAACTTGGATCCGACCTCCCCGCGCTGCCTTTGCCAGTTTTCTTCCTCGCTTCTCCTTTTACTTCCACCGTCCCTTTGTGGTCCGATTGATTTACAGTAGAGTCGGAACTGGAACCACTCCCTGACGTTAATGTAGTGCTGGACTTTCGACCGGCTTTTATTTTCGTGTCGTCGTTTTTGACAACTTTCTTTTTGGTCTTCGTGGATGCCGACAAGCTGGCTTCGTCGGATTCCTCGTCTGGAGATGGTGTGGTAAGTTTTTGTCCGGTGTTTCGTGGTTTGGAAATCACCTGATTCAGAACTATGACTCGCGGACAAGCGAGTGGTGCCAGAGGGATCTATGAAATCATAGGTCGTGTCAGATACCGCCGGGACTTGAAAAGTAGTGTGTTTGCCTGTTTTCCTCAGCTTCGAAGGCAAAGCTTTCTTTTTCTTGGATGCTCCTGCATCTGAGGTAGAGTCACTCGAATTGCTTTCGCTTTCGCTCGAATCGCTCGGTTTGCCTGTTTTCTTGAGCTTCGAAGGCAAAGCTTTCTTTTTCTTGGATGTTCCTGCATTGCTTTCGCTCTCGCTCGAATCACTCGAACTTGAATCACTCGAACTTGAATCGCTCGAACTTGAATCGCTCGAATCTGACAAATATGAAATTCTGCAATAGGTGAGCGGCACGAACGTACCCGAGGAATCACTGCTATCCGAATTAATACAGAGGTAAGGCAAAAGAAAAAACCTGACGCACGACGAAGATTCGGCCGCTTCTTTGGCATGGTACCCCTTCCATTCCCGTAGAATAACATCTAAAGAGGGACCTTCTGGCTCTATGTCATCCTTGAGAATGACAACATCTTTTGCGGCCTTTTTCAAGGCATGTGCGACTTTGAGATGCGACTGTTTGAGGAGAAAAGAGTATATCAAGGTATATGTGCCTTATTCAAAGAAAACTGTGAGCTTGAACATTGGCGATGAACGAATTTGAACGTACTTGCGAGGTTTCCGTCCATGTCAAAGATGTGGGACTCCCACGGTCGAGAGCTTACAGGAACAACGATGAGCACGACGATCAAAGGGCCTTCTAGCTCTCAAGGACACGATGGCTCACGATTGCGGGTTGCCATCGTGCACGCTAGGTGGAATGAGGCGGTCATCGAGGCCTTAGTCGCCGGCGCGATCGCTAAACTCAAAGAGCGAGGGGTGAAGGAGAGCAACATCGTCGTCGAGTCTGTCCCAGGAAGCTTTGAGCTCCCCTTGGCCTGCTCCAAGTGCGTCGCTCTCTGTTGTCCTCATCTTACCATCTTGATGTGCGCAGAGTTATCGCCGGCGCACACGTCCAGGCCAGCACCGGCGTCACCAATCCGCTCACTGGACTCAGTTTCGATACTTCCGCACCTCGAGCGTACCCACCGGACGTTGTAGCTACGACAAACGAACCATTCGATGCTGTGATTGCCATCGGCGTTCTTATCAAAGGAGCTACCATGCACTTCGAGTACATTTGTGATAGCGTCTCGCATGCGCTGATGAAACTCCAGCTGGACACGGGGGTTCCGGTCATCTTTGGTGTGTTGACCGCGCTGACGGATGATCAGGCGTTGGAAAGAGCAGGTCTTGGAAGGGGAGAGAACAAGGGGCACAACCACGGAGAAGATTGGGGTCTAGCAGCGGTTGAAATGGGTTCGCATCTGCGGCGCTGGCGGGAGGGGAAGTTTAATCACTAGTAGCTGTACAACAAAAGGATCATTGTTATCACCATCACCTCCAACGTGCAGGATGAAGAAAAAGGTGAATAGCCATTCCGACCAAACCCCAACGATGTATCACACCGCTCTAGGTTCTCCTCATGGGCGCCTCAGGGAGCGGCAAGACCTCTATGCGCTCGCTGATCTTGTTAGTCTCCCCTTCACCTTCTCTCGTCCCAGTCCTCAACACCGGCCAGCTCAAACAACCCCGCCTCTCTCACCGCTCGTCTCGGCGCAACCATCGACGTAGAACAGAACCATGTCCGCTTTCTCGGCGACCTCATCCTTAATCTCTGGGACTGTGGAGGACAAGATGCCTTCATGGATGCCTATTTGACAACCCAACGCTCGACGATCTTCCAACACGTCGGCGTCATGATCTACGTTTTCGACATCGAATCACACGGCATGACCAAGGACATGGAATACTACCGCGATTGTCTAGAAGGACTCAAACAGTTCAGCCCCGACGCCGCCGTGTTTCTGCTGATACATAAGATGGATCTTGCAAGAGAGCCAAAACACGTCGTATACGAGAAGAAGAAGGGAGAACTAGAGGAAGCCAGCAGCTCTCCTGTCGTCGTCTTTGGTACAAGCATATACGACGAGAGTCTCTACAAGGTATGTAGCCATCGGTCGTTTCGGATCCTACGCTAACGTCGCGTCATCTAGGCCTGGTCAAACATTGTCCATACACTCATCCCAAACGCCGTAGTCCTTTCAAGACATCTATCCACCTTTGCAGCCGCTTGTAGTGCAACCGAAGTCATCCTCTTTGAACGCACCACCTTTCTCGTGATAGCAACTTCTTCCTCAACAGATTCAGCCGGGGATAATCAATTCGACCATCACCAGCTCAATCCCACCCGCTACGAGCGCACCTCAGAGCTCATCAAAGCATTCAAACACTCTTGTTCCCGCGTCCGTGAAGAATTCCATTCCATAGAAATGGAGCTATACGACTTCACGGCTGTCCTTGACGAGATGACACGGAATACCTATGTTCTGGTCATTGTTCATGACCCTACAATTGGTGTGTCCCTATAATTTTGGAGACGAGAAATTCTAACTAGGGGAAACCAACAGAAACAGCCGCTCTTAAATTGAATATACGAATAGCCCGTCGTAAGTTTGAAGAATTGCAAGGAGACAGTCTTATCTCCTGAGGCTTCTCTTGTTCATTGCATACAATCCCCGGTTCACCTTGGAGGTTATTTTGAGGTGGGTAATGGGTTCTTTAACTTTTCTCATTCATATGGCGACATTTGTAGAGCGGATATTCATGTCTTCTTTATAAACCTCATCAGCTTAAAGTAATACGCTCAGTGTTTTGCACGCGATTCATCTATTTCGATTATAAATCGCTAGGTTAATGATACAAGAAAAGGGGTGGACCCTTTGAATATTATTTGCTTTGACTATACTGAGCCGCTCTTGTACCCGTCGGAGGCCGGTATGGCGACCCTTTTTCATCTCGTTGGATGTTTTCTTTCACTTTACGCGCTCTCGTCCCAATCAACGGATAGGATTCCGCACTCGACTCGGAACCAAACCTAGTTGGTGAAATAATTCTGACAGGGGCACGCGTGACCCTCGATGCTACAGCAAGGGTACGGGTCCGAGTGCGAGACATCGAAGACTGCACGGTGGGCCGGCGAGTGGACTGAGACAACGACGCGTTGAACCGTTGGAGAGCCTGCTCTGGATCTATCAGTGGAAGGAGGATAGAGGTAGGATGCTGCGATAAAGAAGGCACAGGGGGCTGGCGCAAGTGATAGTCTGTCTGTTTGTCATCGTCCGGGTCAAAGGCTCCTCCATGTTGAGCGAGCTGGGCATCAAGTTCAAGATGCTGTTCACCATTATCAGTAACAAAAGTCGTCCCTTCTTCTATCGAGTCCATGGCCAAGAAATCCATAACGTCGTTTTCATCTCGCAAACTTTCCCCAAGAGAAATCCCGATCGGGGCCTTCATGTGGATGTCTGGGGAAGCATCATCTTCGTATTTGGTTTCCTCCAAAGGATCCAAATGGACTGTTTCCTTCTTCTTCCGCTTGTGTCCCCGGACGCCCTCACCACTAGCTTCAGCGACCTCGTCCTTGACAACCGGCACCATGGAAACTTCTTTTTTCTGCTTTGCTTTTGTTTTTCTTGCAGGGAGCTGAGTGTGCAAGACAGAGGATTCGACCGAGCGCGACCTGGACCTAGTATTTCGATACGGAGCTTCAATTGTATCTGCGGGTGGTGATTCACGGGACTCTGGGAGAACGGGGAGCCTAGCCGCCTTCGGAGACGAGACTGCCAATGGTGGAAGGTCAATGATATTTTCCTGTTCGCCGACGGGCATCCGCGGAGGAGTGGAAGCTCTGTGGGTTACAACCGGCGCCGACGGTTGGGTGTGTGACGGTGACGGAGGAAACGTTGCAACGAGGGTAGCTTGACTTGGCCAAGGAGCTTCTTCTCCCTCTGCAGGGCTGTCAGGTTGAAAGGCAGGTCGGGGGACTGATCCAGAAGGACCAGGTTGATAGAGCTCCCCTTCACTGAAAAGAGAACTATACTGCTCTAAGGATCAAGACGGTAGGGCGTCGGATGAGGTGACGCACTCATGTTCGGAATCCTCGGCGACAGCCCCGGGAGATGGTGCTCTTTCTTTGCCCTTATCCATTCGAGCATCTAGATGTGAGACAGGCGGGGCGATTACTCTGCTCTTGATAGCAGCACGTCGCGGCCTCTTGGAGGGGACCAACATAGAGTTTTCTTCGCGATCACGTTGTCTTCGATCCACTGTGGCATTTGAAGGTTCCGCCAGCTCGTTGGTAAGCATCTCGACAATCTCGATGTCCGAGGTATCAGAGTGCGAATCTTCTGGCCGGTATCTCTTGTGCCCTACTCTCCTATCACGATGATATTTTTGCTTGTCAGTTGGTTGTCGAAGTTCTGCAAAGTGAGCGATAAGATAATCCAAACGTGGTTCATGCTTTTTGTAGCGCTCTCTCCAGCTTTGCCAAGTATGACGGTGGACCCAAGAGTAAACGTGTGGATTAGCTGCAGCCTGAGAGCGCCGTTGCGGGGTTGTGTTTTCCTAAGAAATTGGTCCACTTACCATGGACTCCATCTCCAAATAAACTACCTTTCCGAGGCGCCCCCCGGCGCTTTTATCAGGTATCCTTATAGCCAGGTATTTGCAAAGGTGTTCCTCATCTTCCGCTGTAAACTCATTTCGAAGTCTACAAATCTTTGAGCAGATGCAGAAAAGACAAAACGAAACATACCGGCCAATGCGACCGCCCATGCCTTCCTTTCGTCGTAAACGATGTGCCACGAGGCCATATTTGATGCATTTGCGAACAAATGTCACAGGTTCGACCCAGATATTCCTCTTCGATGCCTTGTCGTGGCAGTCATAGGAGAGTTGCAAACCGTCTCGGTTGAATGCCATCTCATCAACGATGACCGTGTCAACGCCTTTGTCGTTCTTGAGAACTTTCCCTCCATGGTCCTAGAGAAAGCTCAGTACCGATGAATAGGAACCTGATGTTTGAGCTAAACCTCTATATCGCGTCGTAGGTTTTCTCGTCTGAAAGGGTCCCTTACGGACGAGTGGATCATAAAGCAAATAGGGTGTCCATTCTTGTCCTCGAAAACTGGTTTCAGATGATTTTCTGCGGATTCCGACTCTGATACGTTTTCTTCTTCCCTTCGGGGAGTAATCGAGCTCAGCCGTGGTGATGGCATGGGAAACAAAAATGCGGTCACACAAGTTCTGGTATTCAAATCAACAACTGTCAACAATAGGGTCACTACAGGAGACTAAACAATAACTGAGTTTACTATGTGCATGTACATGGTTGAAGGAGCAAGAGCTGCACTGAAATAGATTCAATCGGACACCCAAACTGTGAAGGAACATGAGGAGCCAAGTCATTGCATGTCGAGAAAGAGACATACAAGCAAGTGCTATGACAAAGTAGAGGGTGACCAGTCTGGACAACAGTTAGTATTGTACATTTCTCCCTGTCCTTATCACCTACATTATTCCTTCCATGTAATTGGATCTTCCATCTCTGTAAATTTCAATTTTAGAACAACCTAATGTGTCGATGCGTAAAAGTGTGACGAACTGGATCAAAGTATTGACGAGGAGTACCGAAACGAAGAGTACGATCGTCTGGCGTGGGGTTTCCGTACATTATTCCTCTCTAAACGTGAGAAACTTACCTCGAAGTTGGCAAAAAAGAGGGTCAATTCGTGACCAGTACTGGGGGACAAAAGTGAGTATGTAGATTTGAAAAGAGGAATAAAAACTAACATCCACCCGACAATTACCAGAAGGGGGATAACGAAAGCGGCTATTTGCTAGACTCCAAATCAAAACAAAAAAGGTTCCAGCCAAAAGTAGAACACCGACTATGGAGCTTCCAACAGAGATGGCGATTGAGCCTGACATCCGGTCCTTCAGGGCCATGAAGATGGCAGTGACGTGTTCGGCCGCGTTTGCCTGTTTTTATGCCGTTGGCAACTTTGCAAGGAAATGGGATATAATCACATACAACAATCGGTATCAGAATCAAACCAATAAAAGCTTTAGAGATGGAATAACGATTTGCAGTCTCTTCTATAGATGCAACCAGATAATCGGCGCAGAAAGATGTTACGACGGTGACGGCGAGTAAGCTGAACCTACAATGAAAATAGACTTGGGCCGAATAGCGGGGGAGCTCACCCTGTTCCTGCAGCAGCAATATTCATTTTTTGTTCTTCCACCTCTCCGTTGTCCTCAGGCTCAAAAAGATAGGCATGGGATTTTAGCTGAATACGAAAGAGATGAGTTTGTTGGAAAACTTCACATCGCGTGGAATACACCAACCTGGAAAAATAGGTACGCGATATATACGAAGAGCAACAAAACCGCAGTGCCCCTTGAGATAGTAAGCAAACCAGTTTGGGTTGAGGTATCTAGATAATAATTTCAGCGCGGGCACAGGATGTAGCGCCACCTGCCCAAACAACCTTTCGGATTGGTTTGAGTGCTGTAGTATGCAGCGGGGATTACGAGAGCTGAAGGAGTAAGTAGATTCCATGAGGTGGATACACCAGGCGAAGTAATACGACGCACTGATGCAAGTCAAAGTCATGAGCTGATGTGACTGTAAGTGACAATTGAGAAAGCGAAATGAGATACGAACTGAGGCAGAACTAGTGTAGTAGGTTTAAGTGAAAAAGTGATTGGGGACGAATGTTGGCCTACATTTGAGTACCAGTCACTGTGAATTTAGATTCTGGCTTCTTGAAGCCAGCTGGATCATAATCGCTTGTCAGCATCAGAGTTAAGCTGGTCATAAGGGCGACTAACCTGCTATGAATGAACACCCCATGACCAGTAGAAGGTTGGACAGGATGGAACCCAGCATCTATAGCAATATCACGATTGCAGGAACGACACGCTTCTATAGGCTGCCGCTTACCGAAGTTTGCACTATGCGAAGTTCACCTTTTTGTTTGCGGGTCAACAAGAGTGACAAAATTCGGGAGAGGATGCCAGTGACCTTGCAAAAGGGCAGCAACCCCTACGATTATCTCGACGGCATTTCCGAAAGTCGCGTTCAAGAGACCAGCCATAGACTGGCCCAATTTAAAAGACATTTGGTCCGTTGCTTCCCCAAGTAACTGTTATAAGAAAAATGGCTTGTAACTGTTCACAACAGAGATCCAAAGGACCACACCTTGGCCAAAGGTATTATGGCGAAGAAACTGAAGGAGAAGCGGAGGGCGGCATCCCAGTTGAGATGATGAGCCGCGAAACTCAGAGGGATGAAAATAAGGAGAACGTTTAAGTAGGACCCAAATATGAACCATCTGTAGGACTTGGTCCAAGAGGGCTCGCCTTCCGCCTTGATGAAGACTGCGACGCGGCTTGAAAAGGAGCGGTCCGTTCTTGACCCGTTATTTGGCAGCAGCGGGGTCGATTCAGAAGACATGGGGGGGGGTACGGAGCGGCGTCGTTTTGGTATACTATTTAAGGTAATGGCAGTGCAACACTGCCATGTGAATGCTTGGCATCGTCATCGACATCCGCATTATCCTCCACAGCCTTCCCCTCCATTAATCCCTCCAGATGCGTGACATCGCAGGACTGTATAATCAGCCCCTGTCCTGCCATATCGATCTCGATGATCGTCACTGATGTGTTCAGGCATCTCTGCGCCACAACCCCTTCCGCCCACCTTGCCTTTTTCCTCCGGAGGAGCGTTCTTATCAATGTCCCAATAAACCCCCCATGCGTAGTCACCAAGATATGATAGGGTCCATCTTTCCGAGGAAATGACGCTGTTGCATCCAGAATGTACTGGAACCACCAGGATTCCGCCCGTGCCGCGAAAAACGCTCCCGACTCCATCGTCTTGTCATCGCCAAGACCGCATGCCTGCGCTTTGTTCTCCCACACCTTACCCTGTAATGCTCCCATGTGCTGTTTTACCAGAGTATGAGGCTTTTGAAATGACAGCCTACGAGTGAGTGCACATACCCTCTCTCGGAGTTCCTTCTGCTCCTGGTATAACGCAATTTCGGGGTGATGCACAAGGATTTCTCGCGTAGTCTGCTGGGATTCAGTACGATGGGAAGCATACAAGTGTCGTTCTCGACATACGCTGACAGCTCGACTCAGATCGCTGCTGCATGCCATATCGAACGGTATCGATCGCAACGCATTCCCAACGAGTTTGGCCTGCTTGAGCCCGAGGCTGCTCAACAAGGTATCCAGTTGTCCTTGGATGATATGCTTCCGATTTTCATCTGTCTCTCCGTGCCGAACCAAGTAGACTCGAGCCAGTAGAGCCATGGGGGTATTCAGTTGGACTTGGAATGGATCACACTTCAATCTGATGCCAATGTATTTTTGACAACCCGTAACAAATACTCCTCTATCGCCGGCCCACTTTTGATTGAGTACATGCTGCGTATGTACACCGAAAAGACGAATGTGACCGACAGCCAAGACTCCATTTAATATTCAAGTCAGAGATGAAACGATAGCGAGAACCTCTCGAACCACGCTTCCTATCCGCTCCTCCGGGAACGACTTCGGTAATGTCTGAAGGACCTGTTGAATCTGGCTGCGTTCAACGGAGCCTGATTGAATGTTGTGAATTTTGATGGTGTGAACCTGATCCAGGGTCTCATAAAACAAAAAACCCAAAGATAAAAACAGCAACGCTCACCGCATTACCCAGTCCGACCAGAGCACGATATACAGTCTCTGAATCGGCGGTTTCTGCTTGCAGTAGCTAAAGACGACGATCATTACCGACGCGTCCTTGTAACAAAAACAATAGCCTTACTCGAAGTATCAAAATTATGTGTTGATCGAGGAAGGTTTTATGAAGAGGGGAACGAAGGCTCGCACACGAAACACTGCAATGCAGTTCAGAAGAGTCGCGGGATATCTGGCTGAAATACACACTTGAATAAAATCGTCGACAACACAACACGGTGAGCCTTGTTTAATGACATATATGGCACTGCATCAAGTGCCTCAAAGACCTTGAACGAAGCAGATGAGCATGGGGACCGAAGCAAAATTACAACAGGCAAACTACCTTCGCAACCCAAGTCCCGTCCAATGATACCTTCTCTTGGAACATGTTCGCCAACGTCCGGAAGAGAAGTAAAATGTTAGTTTCCCTAGGTTTAGATAGTGGCAGGGACCACGAAGAATCCCACTCAGACGCTTTGAATAAAGCATCAAGGAACCGCTGCTTTAAATGAGGCACTTCAAAGGCTTCTGGGCAGAATCCGACCAAAAGGCGACTCAAATCGATCACTGAAGAGGGTGTTTGAGATGCATTCTCAAAATTAGAGTCAGACTGTTACCTGGAAAACGTTGTGATGATGGCCATCTGTCAAGGACCTGAATGATAGACTCCACGTGGGTTGCATTTAGTGATGCACTCGGGCGTCCAGACGGTGTTGCTGTTACTGCCGAAAGATACGCAAATGTTTCCTCGATGTTGGATAACTCTTCAGGGTACATGGCCAAAGATGATGTCGACTAGTGGCTCATCAATCGTGGAAGTTTGGCAAGAGATAATTCCACTGACTATCTCGTGCCTAAGAGCGTCGTCGAATTGGTGCAGTTTTGTTTGCATGGCTGGGACGTTGGCTTGTTTGAACGTGAAGAAACTGCCCTGATCAACATATCCAGATGAAAATTGATAAATAAAGTATGAGAGAAAAAAGTGCGTACCACAGGTATGAGTTTTGGTGTCGATGCTAGAGTGGATGATGGTCCTGAGTATCGCGAGGAACCTGTGAACGGATCCACATAGCTGGACGTTGGAGCGATGGGTTGTGTTGGTTGGGAGCTACCGGAGTATCGTGATGCACCGGTATAAGGATCCTCATAAGTTGATTGCGGTGCTGCGGTAGGAGCAGATGTGGCAGCGCTGCGGTATCTTGAAGCGCCTGAAGGCTGCTGTAAATGGAATATATGCGGAGAATATGTTTAAGATACCTGTGAATGGATCGACATACTCTTCTCCGGATCCGATATTGACACCCGATGTATTTTTCTCAATGAATTTTACAACTTCGTCGATATAAGTTAGCGGGAGGTCGTTGCTCTCTAAGAATTTCTGAGCGGCAGTGAATGGATTATCTAGGGAGAGAAATCCTCAAGCGGTGAGGTAGACATATGACAGATGGCACTTGCCCGTGACATTATATGGCAATTTCAGTGGAGGAGCTCCATCCTTGATATCGACATCAAAGACATAGTCATACTCTTTGCCTTGGTAGAGTTGCTTCCTCCCTTGTCCAACGGCATCCACAACATCGCCAATTTTTTGCCAGGATGACGTCATGCTGTCCCACTAAGTCACGAATATAATCGGCGAACTCTATGTGGACAGCAATGTCAGCTCACCTGGTGGGCTTCAATAGTAGTCCCGTTTCTGACCATCTTAACCTCGCCCGATTTTTTCCCTGTCGACGGTCAAGCATTGCAACCTATGAGAACGTCCTTGAAGTCCCACCTGGTGAATTCAGGGCTTCTAAACCTGGAAGACTGCTTGCTTGCACATCTCCTACTTGTTGCGCAGGTAACGCTTGGCCTGCAACCATATCGTCGTATGCTTTGAGGTCCCCTTCAGACGCCCAGCGTTCCTCCGATGCGCTGAACACGCGTACGATTCTATCACTGCAACCACTGACAATGTCACCGTTCGGCATCGTGGAGACGGCCCAGACAGATATGGCTGGATGAACGATTGCCTGAGAACATTCCCCATCTAAACTAAATCAGCCCGAGAGCCTGGGTTCAGAACAGGACATATCCAACCTTTCCAGATGCGCGCGGTGCGATCTTCGCCAGCAGATACTATGTCTCCGTTGGGCAATACGGAGAGGCTATAAACGAAGGATGTATGGCCGGACAGAGTATAGACCAAATCGCCGCCCAATGACCACACTCGCACCTCGCTAAATACAAACTTCAATCGACATTGGGGTGTAAGATATATGTGAAATACCTGTCATTAGAGCAAGAGGCAAATCCGATGTCGGGCATTTTTGCGAGACCGCGAACAGCGTCCTGATGGCCGGTAAATGTGTAGAGGACCTTGTGTTGTTGCCAGAGCTTGATAGTTTTATCAGCCGATCCTGTCGAACGTCAACTGTAAGCGCTTATAATCATTGGAGTAGACCGACCAGTTATGAACTGTTCTTCATCAATGGCGAGGACCGCCAAGACAGATTGTTGATGTCCCTTCAGATCATAGGCCAACGCGAAGTTCTTCCATACTTTGGCTGTTCTACAAAAAATTATATCCCAAGGAGGCCACATTCAGGGGTAGACTCACCCGTCCCATGAACCGGACACAATCCCACCACTTATCGTGACGTCCAGAGCACAGACATTCGCGGTATGGCCGACGAGCGAAAAATCAGGATCTTCCTTAGGGGATTCAAGAGTGAACACATTTATGAGCGTATCCTGACCGCCGGTAACAGCATAACCTTGAGGAATATGAGCGATCGATTACTGGGCAAGAGATAACGTCATCGACAAACCCTTGGGTGCTTCTGGTGAAGGAGGTAGATATGCGACGGAGTTGATGTAACGTGAACCAGCTTTTAATACGGAAGAAAGAGCAAACGCGGAAGTCGTCGGTGAGCGCTGCCAGGAGATCGCGGTGGTATCGCGGGAGGCTGACAAGATGAGGTCGTCGGTCGGGGAGCTCAACGCGCGGACCTGCAGCAAGGTGTTACGGTAGAATGGAGGAGAACGAGACGACGAACATCCGAGGTGTGTGCTGCGAGAGTGGCCGACAACTTGTATGGCATAGCTGAAGCAAGTGGGAAGACAAGATTATTGTATTCATCAAATGTGCACCACTCTTACGAGCCCATTATGCAGTAGTACGCGGCATACGGGAGATACGGAGGTGTAGTCTATGCCATGCACCATCTTTCATCTCCTGCGAGGTCCCTCTCGACATCGTTCATCAAGCCATCGATACCAGCTTGACTCAAAAAAAGACAAGAGGGGGTTATCATTCGCTCTTCTTTTTTCTTTGGTTTTCATAACGCTCTTCAGGGCAGGTTAGGTAATCACAAGTACATACAGTCTTGACTCTAGACTCCCTCATTCTGCGAGATCCAATCCATGCGTCACGGAAATTTTAACCTTCTTGTTGGAGCGTTTCTCGTTCGATGCAGGGCTTGGGCGCCGCTTCGGCTCAATGTCGTGGAGCGTTGCTTCCTGCGTCTGTGTTTCTTCGTAACCTCGATCGAGACTCGTCGGTGCCCTCAGGCCGGCCTGCAGAAAATGATCAGCATCCTGGGTGGTAACCAAGAACTTGTTGCTGTCAACCAGTTCGGAGAACCCCAGGATCCGACTCTCGACTTTGGGATCTGGCTGGAAGTAGTCCATGTATGCAGCAGTAAGAACCGCCTGTCTGTTGAATTTGAACTTCGACTTTTGTACATTTCGCCGGGTCTTCGTCTGTTTCCCCTTCGTTTTGCCTCCATTCCGGGAACGTGTTTCAGGGAAACCCAGTTCATCGAGGGTGACGAACTGTTCCACAATATACCCTGAGGAAGAAAGAGTGAGTACAACATGCCGAAATCTGATATCCCTGTGACCTTCAGTCTCCAGTCTTTTGAAAAGCTGGCGCGCGAGGACGTTGTTGACACCTATCCAATGGAAAGTTGTGTAAATATAACAATATATCCAAAAGACCATACCAAGTGCTCTCGTGAAATCGGCGGCTGTTTCTGTCTTTTGTGTTTCAACTATCTTTATGGCTCTTCTGGGTAAAAAAGGTCAGGTGAGCCAATGTTCGAAAGGTTCGAGGGAACCTGAAGAGTGAAAGTTCCTGAAATCGTGAAAGCATCCTTGGATATAAGTCGATTTTGATTAGCTCCCAGTGAAAATCTGCCCGAATTCGGCAATCAAAACAAAGGAATTTGGATGGGATCCGAGAGTCTGTTGTCGAGTGATAGCTAGTCAATGGTCAATCATGATAACAGAATGTCGGAAGGAGCGGCTCTACCCCATACACCTGCATGAAATCAACGAAGGCATTTTTATACAGACGGGAAGGTCACATGCCAGACATGGTACCACTGGCCGCAGCCACCCTCGCACCAAATGCATTCGTCTTCAATCTGATGTCAAGATGAAGGACCGAAAGAATCAAATTTACTTGATGGTCCTACATCAATCTCGCAAATACAGTGAAGGCCATTGTCGATTGCAGGTTCCATTTTCTTGTCTTCTGAACTTTGGACAGTGATCCCAGCCATCCCCACGCCTATGCCTCCAGTACCAGGAGTACCAGGAGTAAAAGATTCAATAGACTCTACTTGTGTCTCCATATATGTCAACGGCTCAACGCTGCAGTCGTTCCAAAAGGACCACTTGAGAAGTCACTTACCTAGAGTTTCCATATGTTCATTCGCGAACCTCATATCCCTCACTATTCGAATTTTGCCCCCGGTATCTTGGCTCGGCGATGCACTGATGTCCATGAGGCCCAATGCGACAGGGTTCGAAGCAAATTCAGCATCTTCTTCGATGATCGACGTGAGGGTGTTGTCACACGATTGCGAAGCTCCATGTACTTGAGTAGAACCTTCGACGATCTGCGTCGCTTCAATATTCGATGTCTCGATGACCTTGTTGAGCATCTTTTATTCTTGTTAGTATACGAGAAATCCCACATGCTCGTAAACGCACCACTTGGTCCAAACATGTCGGAATCACCTCCGGGTTACCATTAAAGTGTATCTCATCCGGAAGAGAAACGATCTCCCCGGAACTGTTCCTAACTCCGATAGGTACCATGACAGGGGGTTCCAAATCCCGCCTGGTCACTTTTTCATAGGAGCCGTCAGGAAGGCGAACATAATCCGGATCGTCGTCGCCTTCCGCATCGTGGTCATCACACTCATTGGCTTCCTCCACGGCCCAGACTATATTCCTTTCAGTCGCATCGATGTTTTGTTGTTCAGCTTGACGAGAGCGAAGATTTGCTTCCTGCATTGGTGTGAGGCTGGTAGAATCGGGGGGACGTGAAGTGAGTCCAATGAAAGTCGCGTTTTTGTTAAGGTTGGATGACGGAAGAAAGGTCGCAATCGAAGTAACGCTCAACTTCACACTATCAGAACATTGAATTAGACAGCTTCCAGAAGGAATAAAAGTACTAACGAATGATGGCCTGTGTCTACTTTTCCAATGCTCCACCTGTCTGGTTTCTCGTCAAGGTCATGGGTCATAAAATACCACTTGTCCGTTTCAGGATCTGCCGCGTTAAAATGAGGTGGCTCATAATCTGCTGGAGTTTCATCAGTATAGAAGAGTTTAAACGTCGCGTATCGACGTTCTGGATGTAAAATCAGTGCTAGCATAAAGCAAGCTGTGATACATACTAGGTAATACATCCATTTGGGTCGTGGCTTGGATTAATCTTTTGAGCAAGGCCTGCAGCACAGGGAGGGTTAACTATGTAAGAAAACAGCACTCCTACGAACCTTGACGCTATTTTTGACCTCCAAAAGTGTCGGAGCTCTTCCATTCCTAGCTGCTGCCGATACAGGATCATCCGAGGGGCCGTCCCCGGCCTTCAGTGACATTTTTTGCAAACCGTCCCCTAGTGTCATTATCGGTACCGTAACCTCAGATCCTGGCAAGGTATGGTACTATAGAACACAGTCAACGCAGAAATCCGAAAAGAAGGTGGACGTTACATGAAAGTTGAAGGTATATGCCTCGATAATGCTGTGGATATAAAATGAGGAAATCTGGGTCCGTACTGGTACATGTATGCGCACTCACTTATTAGGATCCTTATTATCCTGTGGACTGTATATGAATTACCAGTAGACACCCATTTAGTTGGCATGCTTACAAGATAGACGCCGAAGATGAAGCTACGCAGATACTGCTTACTCAAGGCGTCGAAAATGCCGTTTTCCTGGCGTCGATGGAAAGAACCGATTGAAATGACACCGATGCCTGTGCGCAGCCCCACCACACACCAAGTAATTGAGCATTTTGTCAGCTTCATCTGAGTATCCACGAGTCATCGTCTGCAATGGTGGGTGTCAGATGATCATGGTCGAAGGGTGAGGAATACTCGCATATATCTTGAAGCCTTTTGAATTCCGACTTTGCCTGTTGGTAATGGAAGAGATACTAGCATCTGAATCCTGATAAGAAAATGATTCCTCGTCGGCGACAAGGTGACCTAGTGTGACTGCTCAACAGACGTCTCAGTGTGTACAGGGACACGAACTTTGGGTGAAGTTTTCGTCAGGAAGGAGGTCCCTGTAGTTGCAATGAGAAGGCGGACTCTTGGAGTGGAATATGGACTACCTCAAATAAGTTATACACCCTAATCCAGCTCGCAACAAGGTCTGTACAGCAGCAAGGCTTTGGGTTGCCGAGATGGCCTGGATTTGGGTTCGGGCAGCTTGGGCCTGCATGATAGAGAAAGGAAACCTCGACCGGGAGAGGAATTGGATGAGCGAAGGGATAGAGATCAAGAGCGACGCGTCAACGATTCGGAATTGGGTCCACGATCTTGAATCACCTGACCGTTTTTTCAGAGCACCCTAACGCGTCAAGTTCAGAAAGTCGAGATTCAATGGGTGAAATTCATCACGAGTCTCCGGGTCATGTTCTAGTTACACGGCATGATGTTCGGGACATTCAGCCCACTACACTCCCAACAACACCAAGAAGTAGCCCTTTAGTATTTGCGATCAGCAGGATTGCTCGATGTGAATTTCCTGAAAGCCAGTGATTAAGTCCAGACAGATCAGACTGCCTGACTAGCTCCTATGAGGGATGTAATGCGGATATCGAATCCTTCGCTCCGGATAGGCATTTCAGGTGTGTGAAAAGGATTCTTCATGACAGCGTCGGCGAAAGCTTCGTATGCTTTCTGGAGAAGAGAATCCGCTGACGTATAGGTTAACGAAGTGAGAAGGACGAATTTATTGCCTATAGAAACGATGAGGCCTTCCTAGCAGTTAGTGATGTCAGGCGACAGACCTGTGGCAGTCAGCAGGATGGTCATCTTGAATGTTTCCGCTTCGATTACTTGCGCACCAGAACTGGGCCCTCCCGGGGACAAACGACTTGTAATGGCATGGATGCCATGCAGGGTGCCCGCAAGGACCAGATATTGGTTTGAAGTAAGCTGGGCCAGACCATCTGTGCGTCCGATCAGCGACGTGGGTTTGAACCTGGATAGGGCAAGGACCTGCAAAGTTCCGTTGGTAGACCAGACCCCCAGCCTTGTTTATAATCTGAGTTCATGATCAGTATTCATTTACTAGACATGGAGCAGTGCGGCACCCATAGTCCGAAGATGGCCATTTCAATGAAGTACAGGGGTCACTGGTCACGCCTCCTTTTACTTCTGTCAAGTATGGCAGGAAGACCGTGGCTGGCTGCAATTGCCATTCTCCTCGCTAGCCCGTGGTGCTCATGCGAGGCCTTCAACCTTGGCGAACGGGCATTTCCCGAGCTCACGGCCAGCAGCATATCCACTCTCATATCCATCATAGACCCTATCAAGAACATCAACCCGCACAACCCTTCCTCCCACCTGAGTGAAATTCTCATACCTCGCGTTTGTAAGTCCTTCCATTGTTGACCCTTACCTCAGCTCAATCTGCCCCTGTTCCAATAGCGGGTACTGCCAATAACACACGCGTTGGGGATTATATTATCTCCACTTTAAAGGCACTCGACTGGGACATTGACATAGACGAGTTCAACGACACAACCCCTATCGGAGTCAAACCGTTTCGAAATATCATCGCGACCAAAGACCCAAATGCTGTTCGACGCGTCGTTTTGGCCGCTCATTACGACAGCAAATATTTCCCCTCATATCCTAACAACCAGGCAAGACCAAAGCCCATTCCTTTCCCGCCGCCGAGAAATAATGAAAGGAATCTAGTTCGTCGGAGCAACCGACTCGGCAGCATCGTGCGCCATGCTCTTAGATATCGCGGAAGCGCTCAATCCGTTATTCAAAGAACGCCATGATCGCTTGCAGGAGGGGCTTATAGAGGATGAGGAGGTGGCAGAAACAACACTGCAACTTGTGTTCTTCGACGGCGAAGAAGCTTTCGCCTTTTGGAGTGACACGGATTCCATTTATGGAGCTAGGTGGATCAACTTCACCTTGGATAATTGTGAAATCTTCATGGAGTTCCAGACATCTTGCAGAAAAATGGGATACGACGTATCTTTTGCCGCATGACAAACGCCGACTGGGTCTACAATCCACGGAACTCTCTGGCATTGAACATCTCATTCTTCTTGACCTTCTTGGGGCTCCCCAACCCTTGATTCGGTCTTACTACCTCGAGACAGCCTGGCTCTTTGACACTCTGAGATCAGTGGAGAGGAGACTGGGGGAAAGCGGCGCCTTCGAGTTTGAAGGTAGTACTGCAATGGCACCGGGAGAATGGGTGAGCTACTTTCAAAAACATACAAAGTTACAAAATGTGGGTTATATCGGAGACGACCATGTTCCCTTTTTACGACGAGGGGTCAGCATCTTGCATCTTATACCAGAACCCTTCCCTGCCGTGTGGCACACTTTGGAGGTATTGTCGTTTTATCATTATGTTTGTCAATCGTGACATCTTGCTCGCAGGACGACGCTAAAGCACTGGACGTTGCAACGATGCGTCGTTGGAATGTGATGCTGAGGGTCTTCATGGCCGAATACCTTCACCTCCGTCCAAAACGTTCACAAGAAACATTGCGACGATCAGATTGTGAACTCGTAAGCTGCCTTGCCCGATTTTATCACTCTTGTTGCTCAAGCCCTCTTCTTGGCCAGTAGAGCTGATCCATGCACCCCACTTGCTGTGTACATTAGCTATTACGTCCCTAGAACATCTTTAGAATATTTATGTTGTACTCATTTCCGGGCAAGACATGATCATGAACGAAATGGAGCAAAGTAGGGGTCAATCAATTGTACAGCAAGCTTTTGTAGTATTTTATCAGCGCTGATGCGTCGCTTGCGGCCTGACTCTGGGTCATCAAAAACTTGGGAGACAGAATGCAGAAATCTTACACGCTCGGTTTCTCTCACTCTTTCGACTTGTATCACAGCATTTTTTGAGAATCTCTTGATGGCCGTTTGACGTCTTGATGGATTGGTTTTCACTAATAAATGAACTAAGTGGTTGAAAGCGAGCAACTCGACTATTGGATCACTGACGCATCTGGGTAGCAGCATTCACTTCTTCTGATCGTCGAGGGGCCAAATGCTCCAAAAGTGGAGAGTATTCAGATAGCAAGGCGTTAATTGAGGCCTGGGAGCATGAGAGACTGACGAGGAGCTTCAAGGATGAGTTGCGCGAACCTCTTGAGCGAGGACTAATTGTTGGAAATCTTGGAAAGCGTCTTCTGAAGATACTTCGTGAATTCTTAGATTGCGTAGTCCCGCTCTCGAACTCTCTCTGGACTGGAGCATCAGCGATAGGCAGGGTTACTTATGAAGAAATTACATGTATTGGACACCAATCTGTGATAGGGCTTTGGCGTCCTTGCGTGCGGCCGCATATATGGCGGTATTCTGTGTCTGAAACGTGGTAGTCGAACTGGTTCTTTTTTTTGATTGTTTCTCTGCCTCATGAATTAACCCAGAGAAACAGGAGGACCACTGGACGTACCACGGTGCTCTTGGAGGTGTCGGCTGGTGTTTTCTTCATCGGCATATGACCAGGCGTTGATGTCATGTTCCCTGGCACCTTTAGTAGTTCTAAAGTCATCCTCGCCTTCAGAATCATCTTCCTCCGTAAACATCAAAGGAGCTGGATGGCGGGGCCGAGAAGGTTGACGTGACTTTGCCAAGGTCTCTGACGAGGTCATGATTATGAGTTATCAGGACCCTAAAAATGAGTGACTCAACTTGGTGTTCGTGCCATTATATACGTGTTCCAACAAGACCGAATGTATCATAAAGAGGAGTAGGCGTCGGTCACGGGACCGCGCGCCACAGCCCGGACTCCGGAGTTGAATCATCCCTCAGAGTCACCTGCGATTGGACGACCGAATAGTATTAGTCGCCTTATGGACTAGTGAGTCCGAATGGAAATCTACCGCTATCGCTCGCTAATATCGACCCAGTCTAGAATTGAACATCCACCAAAAGATTCTTTTGGACATTGCGTCCAATGGTGGCGAGACCCAAGACGACGTAGACCACGCCCTACACCTTATTGCTTCCAAGGTGCATACCAGAGCCGATGTTGCGAAAGCAGAACGTTTGGGAAGCGCGGATGAGACGCAGGAACAGGAAAGGAGGCGGGTGTTCATGGTACGTCAATGGGTCTGTGGTGTCGCTCGTCTCTCACATGGCAAAGCCTGCTTCAAGGGTCCTCTGCAACATCGCCTTTGGAGATCTTGTCGTCAACTTCCCAGAAACTCGTATTATTGACGATATCGATATTCTCTTGCCAGCATTATTGGATATCTTGGAGGACGTACCATTCATTGACTTTGACAAGTCCCTATCGTGGCAAGGTTAGTGCCCTTGGTAATGAACCAGTTGTCGACATCTAGACGTTCTCTCACAGACTGGGCTCTCCCGGACCAGCTCGTTCACTCAACCGTTTCAGCTCTACTACGCCTGTCAGCATCGTATCCTCGATACACGGAAAAGGCAACCGCAGCCATTTGCTCCTTTGTATCTCAGACAGTAGAAATGATCAAGAGCTGCGAAGGCATGTGTCGAACAACAATATTTTCGGCCTGCGTTTGACCGATCATTAGCTCTTGATATTCTAACGCAGTTGGCTCCCACTTTACACGGTTTATACCGTGCCATTTGCTCCACATCTTTCACATGGACGATTGGACAATGGGAAAGTCTCTCCACACAACTTAACGCCCTCTGTTCTTCCGTTATTGTTGATTGTCTCAATAACCTGTTGCTCGATATTTTTCGAAAGGAAGACATTGACGTGGCAACAGAACGTTTTGTCCAGACATTCGTTTCACGTTACGTCGCTCAAGAGCGACCTCTCAGCGGATACTTCATTGTTTGTTGCGTGATAGAAGCACAATGGACAGTCCTGGCTCAAGTCCTGGCACCTCCTGCAGTCATGAGCTCGGGTGGTGTTACGGAGGCAGCAGCGGCCAACAGAGTCTGGTTGTATCTTATGCGCGAAGCTCCCAACCCACTCAATCTTCACGAGAGCAGGATTGAAGATTCCCTCAAACGAACTATCAGGTATTCCATGCAATGCTTCGACGATCTTTTAGCCCAGATAGAAGACATGGAATCTGAGCCGTCTCTTGATACTTACACTTGGGAAACCATGTCGGAGAGCTTGGTATGGTTCTTCTTTATTCGCGGGGGGAGCAGCGCTTAACCCCAACCTAGAAATTAGCTTCAGTCTGTTCTGTGTCTCTTCACCAATTAGACGAGGAACTCTTTTCTCGATTGCTCCTTCTCCTGAGCGACAAATCGCCAATCACGGACAACCTGGTTCAAGAGGCTGCCCTGAAGGCCACTACTGTCCTTGTTCGCAGGTCAATACAATACAATCTTTTTTAGCACTCCCATAAACAAGTTCCACAGCTTCCCAGACGTTGCCTCCAAGATGGTGACACACCTTCGCCGCTTCCTCACATCCCCTCTACCGATCTTCGAATTTGAGTTCGCTTCTGAATCCCGGGCGCCTCCTCCTTTAGCGGCTGCCGCCAAATGTCTGGCACTCTGCATTCGGGTGGGTTCGAATTCTATGAGGTTGATCATGGCTGACTAGAACTTGTGCAGCTTGCTCCAGGAGATGATTTGATATTATCCAACATGTATTCCCTTTTGAATTACATTGCTGCAACAAGCAAAGAAATCTACGAGAGCTCGACCACCTCACTGCCCAGTCATCATTCAATATACAACAGCCAGGATTTCGCTTCAAGCCTGCTTGACACTGGTTTACGTGGATTATCGGACGATGAGAAAAGACTCGTCGGTATCACGACTATCTCCATCGTCACTCGACTCGCCCTTGAGTTCAAGATGGAAGAAGTATTCTGCATTCTTCAGATTCACCGTCGATCGCTAATTTCTCCACAAAGGTCACTCGACTTACTATTTCTATGCTTCTGCAAAGACTCCGCTCAGCAGAGCCAACTGTCGAAGCGGCGATCGCGTACAATTTGGTTGACCTGGCCCTTTCTGCTCCTGAGAATGCCTTTATCGACGTGATACGTGTCTTTTCGTCCATCAATCGCTCGGCGAACCGAGATGACCCGCGTTTTTCGAATAACATGGTATGTTGTATAAGTGATATGGGTAGCACGGGTCTGACTTTTTGACGAGAAGGTGCTTGCTGCCCAGACAAGATTGGCCCAAGAACTGCATCGACGACCAGACCTCTATGAAATATATCTCATTGAGTTATTGACTTTCTTCGCGGATAAAGGAGTAGCGATACAGAATTTGAAGACCGAAAACCACCATATTAAGGTAAGGAAGCAACTGGATTTATTCGCTAAGCCATGCCGAGGTCCCATCACAGATCGATGATATGGTCGAGCAATTGTCATCCCTCCTTCTCCCTATTGATGCTTTACTCGCCCACAAAGACTTCAACCCTCATATAAACTCGTCCCCTTCGGTCGTACCGCTTTTCCGGAATATGTGGTTTTTATGCATTCTCTTTCACTTCACCTCGATTGAGAACAAGGAAGAGATTGCCATGGGCTGGCTACAGCCTGCTCTGTCTCGTATAGCCGCCAAAACTCCTTCCCTCATACTTGAGGACTGCCACGACTCAGTGACCAGTGACATCGAGTACAATTCTGTCATCCGTCAAGAGTACGCAAATACTGTATGTGCGCATTCCCTATTCGTTGTCTATGACGTCGACCTAACGTGCATAGGTGTTTGCTAAACATCGATCGGCCTTGCTCAAACACATCGCCTTACGTGCAGGGGATATTCGTAGCTTGTCAGTTGGGCAGACAATCTTCATCCTTATGATGCATGACTTGGAAAGCATGCGGTCTGCTGCTGGGCTCACCTCATCGCTCGTCACCTTTTTTACCAATGAAAGTATCAACAAGCACCCTGGTCTTTCCGCTTGCATGGATTCTGTTGCAGAAAAGGTCAACTGGCACAGAAACATGCCCAGGAATAACTACTGATCCGCCACTTTTGCCACAGGTCATTCGGGATTGCATTCGTGATCTAAACACCCAAGCGTCGAGACAAGTCTTACCAGATCATCTTTCCTTGGAACTTCGTGCTCTATTAATTTTTAGCACGCATCGGATTGAGAAAACTAGGGATATAGCCTTCAAATATCTTCACCGCCTGATAACTTCTTTCCCATCACTCATGTTTGATCCTTCGCTCGTATTTGCGATCCTGGAGGTCCTCACCCTTCTTCGACAAGCTTGTGAAAACGAGTTCACCGATGAGGTGCGGATCAAGTTAGGGTCATCTATGCTAGTGAACTCACAGTCATTCTACCAGTATAATCCTGTTTACGAATTTCATTCCGAGAAAACTGGGATCACCTTGCAATTGTGTGATAATTACCAAACACGTAACGAAATTCTAGGCCAGTTATATCGCAATGCCACCAATTGGTTTGAGCTAGCGCTTGGTCGCGCTCCCATTGAACTACAAACAATGCTCCAGGTGAGTACTAGATGTCCGCAGTAAACCTTGTTTTGAACATAGCACAGAAATATCTTGCCACGAATCAAAGCACCTCCAGTAGCCCTTCCTCGGAGTTAGGTGCTTCTGTTGCAGAGCATTTTGCCAAGACCATTGGTCCTGTACAACGCCAATTGAGTGAGGACTTTTCTTTTTTGAGTATGCCGGCTACGATTGACGTTGCTCTCCTAGCTTCGCTCGTGAAATTATCCAAGTGGAAAACGGATGGGGCTAAAACTATGGCGAGTCAGATTGCCATCAAGTCTTATTTCGCTGGCGAAGCAGCAGGAGTGCGTCTGGCATCTGAGAAAGGTACGACCCTTGCTCGAACTTGAAAACAAGCTTATGACTCCGCATCAAAGGGACTGATAAATTGAGCAAGATACCACCTGAATGCGCCCCATCGAATGAAATTGAAAATCTGAGCCACAAAATGTCCGCAACGCTTGAAGAAGTACGAAATAAATGCAGTTCTCTGACACTCCAAGATCTCAAGAGGCTCTTGTTTCGATGTGCTGCGGTTCTCCTGTCATTGGGGAAGGTAAGTGACCAATTGATCGCTGTAGTCTAGAATTCCGACTCCTAAAAAGTGTGACCACGACCTTCTACACTATATCGTCCTCCTCCCCCTTGAAGTCGGAACGCCGTCCGCAGTGACTGCGAGTATCGATGTTTGGAGTTGGCTTATTGCCGAGAAACCTGACATGGAAGTTATTTTGATGGCGGAGGTCCTGTCAGCTTGGTCTGACGCGATCAAGTATGAACGAGGCATTTTCTGCAAGTTTCATAAGTATGTGTGTCCATAATTATGCTTCAGAGTCTGATCTTCTTCGCAGTTACGAGGATCCATTTCACCATCCGATTGACTACAGCCCTACTGATAAGGAAGACATCGACAGGGCGATAGCCAATACTCATCGAGTCCTTACACCGCATACACTGGTTCTCCAAATGCTCTTAAACCGTCTGCAGGCAGCCAGGTACCGCAGCCCCGAAGTGATGTTTATCATTCAAAACCTCGTTTTGCGCTCGGCGAGGGCATGCCGCTCTCTCAGGTAAAGTCATACTTTCTCGCTCGAGCGTCACACTGTTTGATGACCACATATCTAGCACCCATGCCTTGGCTCGTGAAGCGCGCTTCTCTCTTCTTGTATTTGGGTTTGAAGCACTAAAGAGCTCCCAACTTGATTCATTGTCGGAAAGCTTTCTCCGCGAAAGTCTCTATTCCATTGCCTTCTCCTGGTTTTCTGTGCGACCGCAGTAAGTTTGATAGTATTGCAAGATTTTCTTTATTGATTTCGTTCAAAGATGGTCATATGGTGCTAATCGTGCACAAGTAGATGCCGATATCAAGGCTCTGTCTGAGTTCCTTTCGTACCTGCAAAACGATATCATCCGAGGTTTACCTGAGATATCTAGCTTATCGCCAGCTCAGGTCTCATCTCGCAGCTCATGTGATTAGCCAGTTCACTCCAGGTTATCCCCAGATGATAAATATCCATTTCAGATTATGACGAGAGGCTTCGCAATATTAACCGACCTCTTCGCCTTCTCACAGAGAGGGAGATTTTGAGATTACAAGTCTGGGCAAATCCTATGAATGATGCCAAAAGAGGTACTGATCAGGTTAGCGTCACCGCTGCCACGATGCTTGAGGTAACTTGGATCACTTTTCTCTTCCCTTTGGAATTTGATATCACTCGCTTTCACAGACATCGTGGCCTGGGGTCGTTCGTGCAGTGTGGGAGATAAATCCGGCAATTGCTGTGCATCTCCCAGAGCGCTTTACCAGCACCACCCTCCGCAACGAAGTGACAAAGTTGGTCCGATCAAGTCCGCTTGAAGTCCTTGACGTACCGGAGGCCTTGTCATTTTTGGTCGGCGACAAACTGGAGCCTTATCCACGCAGAGATCTGAAGGTATTCTATTTCTCCTACCGCAGTGTCCTTCCAGCTTATCGACTTGCGTTTTAGTATGTTCTACTATGGGGGGCTGTTCCACCAGTCATTGCGAACACGTTTTTTGAGCCTCGATATCTAAATGACCCGCTGATTTTGCAATATGCTCATCGAGTCATGGAACAACATCCGGTTGAGTTAACGTTCTTCTTCGTTCCTCAGGTTGTTCAAGCCCTTCGATATGACACCCTTGGTATGTTCTTTCCCTTCGGAGAGGAACGGAAAAGCCATGCCAATTTCGCAGGTTACGTGGCTCGCTTTATATTAGAAACGGCCAAGATCTCCCAGCTATTCTGTCACCAAATAATTTGGAATATGAAAGCTAATTGCTTCAAAGATGATTCAGCTGAAGTGGTAACCGTTTCCCCGTCTCCCCTGCCGTTTTTTTTTCACCGATTTCCTGTTCGCAGGAGGATCCGCTGAAGCCTGCATTGGACCTCTTGACAGCGAGAGTGGTTGGGTCACTTTCTGGCGAGGCAAGGGACTTCTATAACCGAGAGTTCAACTTCTTCCATGAAGTCACATCTATATCTGGCAAGTTGAAACCATTTATCAAGAAGTCGAAGCCTGAGAAAAAGGTGATTGAAAGTACATTTTTTGGTCAATACCCCTTTTACCACTTTCCAAGGCAAAAATCGATGACGAGATGGCGAAAATTGTTGTCGATGTCGGCGTCTATTTACCAAGCAATCCCGACGGGCAAGTGATAGATATTGACAAAAAGTCCGGCCGACCGCTGCAAAGTCATGCCAAAGTAGGCCACCTGGCAATGATCCCGTCGTGCCCACTCACCGGACCCATGTGTAATTTAGGCACCATTCATGGCTACATTCAAGGTCAGAAAGGAAAGGATTGTTGTCAATACGGATCCGGAGTCCATCCTAACAGGAGAGGGAAGTGAGACACGCTCCGAGTACGATGTTTGGCAGCAGGCGATTTTTAAAGTGGGAGACGACTGTCGTCAAGATGTGCTTGCTCTGCAAATCATTGCTATGTTCAAGAACATCTTCACCAGCGTTGGGCTTACGCTGTACCTCTATCCATATCGGGTAACGGCCACTGCACCTGGCGTTAGTTTTTTTATCATTTTTTGGTAGCCTTGTCTATGAGACACTTACCAGCTTTTGTCCATAGTGCGGGGTTATCGATGTGGTTCCCAACGCAACATCTCGCGATGAAATGGGTCGATCCAAGGTCAACGACTTGCTCGATTTTTTCATTTCAAAATACGGGGGACCAAGTTCGATTCCATTCCAAAAGGCCCGCCTCAACTTCATACATTCAATGGCTGCATATTCCGTTGCCTGCTATATAATGCAGATCAAAGATCGACACAATGGTAATATTATGATCGATGGAGAAGGTCACATCATCCATATCGGTATGCTAATTTCTCCGGTTATTTCAATGCAACTGACCGGTTTCTCCGTAGATTTTGGTTTCCTATTCGACATAGATACGTCTTCGTTGTACCAGTCACCTTATTCTTTGCTGACCTCTGCTGCCGCTTTTACGACCAGGGGTGCGGCTCACCTTCTTGTCTCAATTCTATACTAATTCTACCGTTCTAGGGTGTAAAATTTGAGCCAAGCTCCTTTAAACTGAATCATGAGATGGTTGTCCTTATGGGAGGTCGCTACTCGCAAGGTTATCAATTATTCCAGAATTTAACGGTCAAGGCATTCCTGGCCATTCGACCACATGCGGAACAACTTATTAGTACAGTACAACTCATGCTCGACACGGGTTTGCCTTCTTTCAAGGGGGAGGCAACGATCAAGAGGCTTCGTGATAGGTTTACGCTCCACCTCAACGAGAGGCAGGCAGCGGATTATATGATGGGGGTTGTTCGTAACGCGCATGAAAATGTTAGAAGCACTGCATACGATGAATTCCAAAGGGTGAGTCACCCCGTTTAGAGTATCGTCCTCCCCTGACTGGTTATTATTTGCAGCTTCAAAATGGTTAGCCACATATCGCAAAGGAAACACTTCAACTCATGATTACTGATGTGTTCATTTACAGGTATACCATATAGATAAATCGATGCTGAGTATATTATTGACTTTGGAATTACTTTGTCTTTGTGGTTGTATGGTCATGGCATTGGCAATGGGGAATACTCTTTGTTCCAACTACATACGAAAAAGACCGGCCAATACAAGGAAGCGATATGATACAGAATCTCTGATGGAGATTAACCAGGCACTATAGCCAAGTGGTTACGGCGACAGATTCGAATTATGCGGTATCTGTTCCTCTTTGAGGGCGCAGGTTCAAATCCTGCTGGTGTCGTCATTTTTGATCGATCCACGAACCTCGTCATCAGACGCGACTTGAAAGATCGAATTCAAGCATGTCGCTCCCACTTTCACCCTTGTTTGCTCGGTGTGTCTCGAATGCATCGAAGGCATCCGTCGCACCCATTGTGGAGGAACCCACTCAGGCATATTATTTTGCGATTCTTCATAAAGCCTTGCTCTTATCATACTTTTACAGGACTTGGTCAAGGCTACCCTCGCTGATCTGACGACGTTAAGCTCGCGGATTCAAAGTCTCTCCCTATTCAGTCCGAATGACACACTGGAGGATATATCCACCAAGGATTTGATTTACCTACTTGTTCCCTTTGTCAATGCAGAAGTCAAAGGACGGTTGAAAACGGTCGATAGAGAACACCGTATCTCTGTGCTGCGAGAGACACAGGTACAGTCAAGTACATCTTGTTCGCCGCGACTCACAAATGACACCTTTCAGCAAGATTACACGAGGTTCCTACACTATCTGGACAACTATGGCATTGTGCCAGAGGATGAACGCACTCTATACGAGCAGCCAATATCCAACGTCTTGGATGCTTCCAGAAGGCGTGAAGTCAAGATCAAGCAGTATCAGAAGGAAAAAGATTTAAGGAATAGGCTCAACGTACGCGATGTTTAGCGTTCACCATCTCTTTTACTGACCAAATGCCCTAGTTGGCCCGCAAATACAGAGGCCAGCCCCTTCTCGACAGCCCTCCCTCTGACCTCGGACTCATATCGTCCCTCCTCCCAATGCCATCTCAAGCGAAGAAACTGGCAGATTCTGATGATGAGGACCTCGACTCGGAGGTAGAAGAAGTCCTGCGCGATGCCACTCTCCTTCTGATCCGTCTCTTCTACGCTCAAACGCGTTCGCACCTTGACAGCATGAGCCAAGAGTTGGAGATCCTCATGAGTGCGCCCCCGTCACCACCTCATGACCGGCCCCGCGAACCCGAGAATTCTCGAACGAAAGACCCTGATAGCGACATGTGGAAAATTGAGGTGCCTAGAGCTAATGCTGGCTCAGGTGGTCCATTGCTGGATTTATCCGGGAAGGTGTGATTCCCCGAACCTTCCCCCTGATAGGTTTAGTGACAGGCTTTAGCCCCTTCGGCCTTTCACTATCCTCCCTTCCGTTGCTACGGATCGTGCGCGGCATCAAGCCCAAGTTTTCGGTCCAGGACACCGGTTACCTACGATGTCTATCGACGAGTATCTACAGATTGAGCGAGAGCGAGGTAATATACTCAGCGGAGGAGGGTATGTCACCCATCTTTGGCTTTGCCCTTGAATCCTGACGCCGAGGTCTTGTAGACCTGCATCTGAAGCAGCTCCAACCTCGTCTGAACAGCTCGCACTTGAGGCAGAGCTGGACGGGACACGGGAAGGCGATGAAAAAGCGGAGGTGAAGCGATTAAAGGATGAGAATTGGGCGAGATTCACAGACGAAAATCCAAGAGGAGCAGGGAATACGATGAACCGTGGATGAGAAAACAATAATATGTAGCTTTTATTACTTCCTCTGAAACATTTTCTTCCATTCCATCCGCATACTGGTTCCAAGGTTCTTGCTGGCAGAATAGGATAGTGATAAACTAAAAACACAGAGTGAGACTCGAGGCGACGGGGGGAACAGTGACGGTATATAAAGGCATGTAACACAACATATGTAAGGTCGTGAAAAGCAGAAAGGTTCTCAACAATTACATGCCGATGCGTCAGGAACATCTGCTGCGACTGCTGTCGTGACATCGATTTCTGGAATGCAGAGGTTAGTTTGAACAGCGTTTGGCAAAAAGGGTGATGTAGAAACGGACTCGTATTGGTCTCCAGCTGTATATCCTTTTCCATTCCGGGTAATGACATGGCAATCTTTTTGAACAAGCTTTTCACATTGTGGCCGGCCTTGGCAGATGTCTCCATGAACATAAGACCCAGCTGGTTGGATTTTGCGGTGGCTTCCTCAAGGGTGACCTGGCTGTACATTGGCTTTAAGTACTGTATTGCAGACGCGACTTGGACGTATGACGTACCGTTTATCGGAGAGGTCAGCTTTATTGCCGACAAGGACAATGATTACGTCGCCGCCCCGTTCCGAGCGAACATCCTCCACCCACTTTGTCGTCGATAGAAAAGACTGTCGATCTATGGTGCATTATTGATTAGGTGGGTCGAAATGGAAGGCTCGAGGTCCACAGAACTTGTAATGTCAAAGACAACGATAGCGACGGACGAGTCGCGAATGTAGGACGGTATTAATGAGCGGAAACGTTCCTGCCCCGAAAATCAGACGTTGTCTCGCAAAAGGTGGAAGTTCTGCTTACTTGACCAGCGGTGTCCCATAGTTGTAGCCTTACCGTGCGGTCTTCGAGGTACATGGTCTTGCTTAGAAAGTCGATTCCGATAGTAGCTTGGTATGTGTTGTCGAATGTATCATACATGAATCTAGACGATGGACGGGCAAGGCAAGTAATAATAATGAAGAGGTAAATAACATAAGTACCTAGTAATCAGGCTAGTCTTTCCGACGCTCTGGTCTCCAAGTAAGACGATCTTGGTGCGCTTTGGCGGCGACGACGAGAAGTCTGCTGAGACGGGTGCCGACGAGGATTCCATCTGAGAGGGGGAGACGGTCTTGCGACTGCCAGCAATTGGGTGCAATGCAAGTCACGTGCACTCGGACGTTTTGACATGAAGCTGTCGGATAAGATCGCGTCGCACAATACCTCGCGTCCTTTCTACACTTTCGAGTTCTTTCCCCCGCGCACGGCCCAGGTTTGTGGCCCATAGAGCGCCCAAGATTATGCTGAAGTGATCCAAGGGGTTTGAAAATTTGATTGGCCGAATCTCGCGACTATGCACACTCAACCCACTCGCAATCAGCATTACATGGGGTGCAGGAGGCTCCACCAAAGAACGAAGCCTTGATCTAGCAAGCTTGACACAATCGGTGTACTGCGTCGATACCGTGATGCATCTTACATGCACCAATATGGAACGGGGAATGGTTGCGGATGCGCTGCGAGTACGAGCGAATCGTCATTCAATCCAATCCAACTGCTAAAGCGTGCGATAGGTAGCACGGAAGAATGGGATACAAAACATATTGGCATTGAGAGGAGGTATGCTATCTGCTCGTCTAGCCTCCATGTCAAGCCGATCCAATGGCCACAGATCCACTCAGGGGGCAAGAGGAATGGATCCCTATAGACCCCCAGTTCAAGCATGGAATAGATCTTGTGAAGTTTATTAAGTCTTCGCCCGAATTTGCGTCAGACTTCTGTATCGGTGTAGCAGGTCGGTCTCTCGCGCAGTCCATGTCCCATCCTTGACACGGAATGCAACTCATAGCATATCCCGATGGCCATATCGATATTTCGTACGATGAGGATGCTGAGCTCAACTTTTTAAAGGAAAAGGTGGATGCAGGAGCTGATTTCATAGTCACACAACTTTTCTACGATGTGGATCGCTTCCTTCGGTGGTTGAAGAAAGTCAGGGATAAAGGTATCACCAACTTCTTCCTTGAGAAACCCAACAAACGTCTTATTTCTAATCTTTATCAGGCATTGTTGTTCCTGTAATTCCAGGAATAATGCCCATCCAGTCATACGCGTCGTTCCAGCGAGTAATCAGACTGTGTGGTACAAAAGTGCCTCAGAATATTTTAGACGCCCTAGGTCCGATAAGCGTACGTTTCTATCATCACCCCAAGGACGGAAACTCATCTTACAAAGCATGACGACCAACTCGTCAAAGACTATGGGGTTACACTTGCGGTAGATATGATCAAGCGTTTGACGAAAGAACATGCCGTTCCTGGTGTTCACTTTTGCACGCTCAACCTCGAAAAAAGCGTCCAGCGCATCCTTGAAATCCTCCAATGGACAGACACAACGGAGCCCGTCCACAACAAACTCATTGCGGTGCGTTCATCAAGAAAGACTTTTTGTTTTACAAAATCCAAAGATTGGTTTCTCTCCAGAACACTCCTGGAAACTACACCCATCCACCCCCCGAGGTTGAAGGGTCGAATCCCATGGTGACACCTGTAAATGCAATGAACTCGGCCACCCTTGGCCTGGCCTCCATACCCCCCATAGATGGAGAAGCGGGTGTTGGTGAATTGAACAAGGCTTCTACATGGGACGAATTTCCGAACGGCCGCTTTGGTGACTTTAAAAGCCCTGCATTCGGCAATCAAGATCCATGGGGGGGTCCTGGCATTGTCGGTTCACTTTCTTTCTCTCCTTCCTTCGAGCTATAAAAAATCACCTTCTGTTTCAGCGTAGCGACGCCGTATCCCAATGGGGCCGTCCCAAGTCGTTGGAAGATCTTACGCAACTTTTCCTTGATCATCTTCATTCCAAAATCTCCACAACGCCATTTTCCCCGGTACCCCTGTCGCCAGAGTCAGCGATGATTTTGCAATATTTGGAACTACTGACGAAGAAGGGATGGTGGACTGTCGGGTCACAGCCCGCAGCCGATAGCATAAGCTCTGAGGATGAAATTCTGGGCTGGGGTCCAAGAGGAGGTTATGTGTTCCAGAAAGGGTTTGTTGAGTTCTTCTGTGACGAGAGCGACGTGGACGCTATCGAGCAGCGAGTGGAGCGAAAAGGACAAGGCTGGGTTCACTGGCTCGCAGGAAATTACAAGGTGTGGTTCATGTTTCCTGCAACGAGATGGAGAATCGACTTCATTCTGAAAGGGTCAATGTCGAGGTAATGTTCCAGAAGATGGGCGAAACGCAGTGACATGGGGTGTATTCCCTGGCCAAGAGATAGCACAATCAACGATCATTGAAAAAGAGTCATTCTTGTCATGGAAGGTAACGTTGCTCACCCCTCACTGTCTTGCATGTTTGAAATATGGATATACTCCACAGGAAGAGGCACTCTCTATATGGTCAGACTGGGCTTCCTTCTATCGACCAGGTTCAGAGGAACGCGGATTGCTTGAAAGCATACGCGATCAGAAATGGTTGGTTAGCATAGTGCATCACGATTATAAGGACTTTCAAGCGTTGTGGAAATTCCTGTTTGATGACGAGCTTTGAATATAGCATGGGAGGCCTTGCACGTAGAGACTCGATGACGGTCGTTCAGATTGCGCAGAGTCCTGCCAGATCACACCTCAGATGGCTCTTCCTCAAAATCATCCGTATCACCCTCTAATATCTCTTCCTCGCCCTCCATATCTGCAATCATCTCGTCATCGAGGTCTTCCATGCTAGCATCGAGATCCTGCTGAGAATCGTTCTCTCCATCTTCTTCAGCTACCGAAGGTGCTCCGTTTGACCGATTGGAACCTGATTCCTCTGAGTCGTCGTCCGCCTAAATGAATCGACCCTAAGCAAGCCGAATGGCTATACCGAAAGGGATGGGCGACATACATCGTTCTTCTCTTCCTGTTGCGTGAGAGACCGGCCAATGGGGACAAGGAAACTGTATCCTCGATTATGGATGCTCAAGTTCTGTTACGATGAGAGCCGAAACAAAAAGGTCCATGACGCGAGAGACACACTATATCTTCTAGCTCGTTCTCCTCGTCACTGAGGTCGTCCATCTCACGTTGCAAGTCGCGAACCGCATTGAGATGTTCATACACCCTCTGACGCGACAGCGGTATTGGGTGAGGCTGAGGGGGCTTGGGAAGTAGATGGGGGAACTTTGGAGGTCTCGGAAGGAGTGTTGGCGTGGCCACTGACATTGAGAAAGGTTGGCCAAGTCGCAGCGGAAGCGGAAGCCACGCACTCCCCCCTCCGACTGACGATCGCCCATCGTTCGAACCAAGAGCCAACGACGACACACGGCTTTCGAACCCGCGTTACATGCAATCTAGCATTACAATAGATATCGTATAATGTACTCAAATCATACCAACGATATCGAGAATCGTCTCCCCATCCGATCTTGACATCGATATCAATATACATACCCATGTAATTGTTGAGGACCAGGAGATGTGCAGAAACGCGAACCATCATGGGAAAAGGAAGTAAATTGGATATATGAGCTTGTTCCTTGAATCGCTGGGTCATAAAAGGTATCTCTAGATCTCCTCCTGAAGCCCCGCACGCAATCGGCCTTGGTTCTTCGAATTCTTGATCGGGGCTTTCACCAAGATGATGGGCTTGGGCTTGGGCTTTCCGCCCGAGGTAGCTATAGGATGAACTAACAGACCCCTTGATTGGATCCTTCAAATCGAAGATTCTTAGTCGAACGAGACCTTATAAACATAGGGCTGTCGAGCTCATCTGCCTCATCACCAAAGCCTGATAGGGGCTGCGAGATGGCTGTGATGGATGGATCTTAACCGTGTATCATACTGCGATAGTGAACAAGTCGACATACTCGGGATGGGCTGCGTTCTCTCCGTGCGGTTGTTCTCCTGCCATCACGATGTGCGCAGGTAGACGAAGCACACCGTAGAGTACCAGATATGGAGGGATTCAAGGGATATTGTTATCGATTCCGAATAATGCAGATGAGCCAACACTCGTCATAGGGTCAGGTCACAAAATGAAGTTATGTCGCCTGAGGCGTCCATCCGATGAGAAATCATCTAACTTACGGTAGTTGGTTATATCTGGGCCTCGGAGAAAATAAACTTTGTCCGGTAATACTCGAGGTGCTTGATCCGAGTATGAAAAGCTCCGAAACACACACTCTCAGAGCATTTTTCGAGCTGCAGAATGACCGCTCATCCTTAGATATACAGATAAGTAGATTTATAATAATGCCTGATCAGTTGTCATTATGAGGCCCTGATCTGGGTTGTGGCACCGGAAGAGGTCAGTGTTGCATCATTGCGTAGGTCATTTTCGAGTGTTGCATCGCTAGGTAAAGAACAGTATCTTTATAACATCTTCCGATATTGTATAAAACGCATTCACGAATAAAATACACTTCTGCTACTTATGCCGCAGATTCTGAATACTCACATACGTACATAAATCAAAAAATCAAGTGACGGGATCGATATCCACAGGCCGAGCATTCTTCCCCCGTGGCCGTAACGCCAGCGGCCGAATCCAGAGTTTGACATGCCCAGCTTTAGTCGATGTCACGATGGATCGCGGTAAAAATGTAATGCCTGCTAGGATGTCTGCTTCAACATTCTTGACCTGCACAGTATTAGTCCATTGTCTTGAAAAACAAAAAGAGGTAAAAATTCAGAAAGATATATGCACCAGAACAGGTTGAAGAACTGCGATTTCGTTCCGTGAAGGGGCAGCATGGTACCGTGGTGACCTTCCGACCGCAGGGAATCGTATGGAAGGTGGGAAAGGAGTCGAACGATCACGTCGTAATGCGAGTGATAAGGTTGACGACATCGAATTCCGTGCATGACTCTTTCCCCCCCGCTGCGTTAGTGGTCGTATGGACATAGCATATAAAGTTGGTATCACCTGATTTTTTGGACGATGGAGGGCGCCGCTCGAAAAATCCCACTGGGGACGGATTTAGCAGACATAGAGGAAAAGGGAACCGTCGTTTCTCTGTACATACCAGGATCAGTTTATTATCTTCTCCGACACTTCCGAATCGATATGTCCGACCATCGCAGCGCAGGTCGTCAAAAGCCAGCGCGGACACGAACGACGAATGTCCTTGACATCGTGCTACAACCCGTTGCTCCCATGGTGATAGAATGGTCAGCAGGTCGTCTTGTCCGCCCGTCTGAAGAAGGGGGGTCAAGAGGAAAAAAGGGCCCCTCGGTTCGTTACTCACAAGGATGAAACGTCCGTCATGAGACCATGCCACACTTGTTAATGCTCCGAAGTACGAGGCATAACAATCGACAAGCCTACGTAGTTTCGATCAGTAGGGTCTGAGGTCTGTAGAGATGGAGTTGACAAACTGCTCCGCCAAGGCATCTATGACCCTCAAGCAACCATCCTCCGATATCGCGGCGACATATTTAACGTCAGACGAAAAGACGAAATCTATCACCTTCAAAATCAAGAACGGGTAAAACCTGAGAACATGACGCGTGTTCACCGACAATGCTGCGCCGTGAGACTCGCCAATGACTAACGGGGTTTTTTGCCGACTTGTCCTTGTCTGATCTCCCATTGGCGGCAAGACTTGCGTTGGTGACCGGATGCCAGGGTGGCAATGTTACAAATATGCTATCAGTGGGGTCCCATTCCTTGTTTGCAACATCTTCTGAGGAGGAAGAAGCATTGGAGGATTTCGCGACTGGATCCTGAGGTGAGAAAGCGGTTCCATCGTCGAGTACTTTATCATAGACGACGATGGTACCGTCCGCATGGGATACCAGAAAAAGGTTTGACGATGAGGGGACCCATCGGACGGCTGTACAAGGAGAATTTGTTATGCAACCCTGAAGAAGGGTAAGAGAGGCTAGATGAAGGATTCCAACTGCGTAGCGTAAGATACCTGCTTGTTAAGACGTTCATATCGCGAGGTAATAGGATCTGATTCGATACGTGTCATAGGTCAAATAGTGGACGGAGAGGTGTAACACACCTAACCAAACCAAATCACCAGAACTGAATCCAATAATAACATCTAGATGGTCGGGAGATGCAGTGCTGGTGTTGATGTCGTGGCATGTGGGATGCGTAGAGAAGGTGATTCGGGACAGTGGGTCCTATGTAGGATTAAATCAAATTGGTAGCAACCTTGAAGACTCGATGTTACCTTTGCTTTAGAGCCTGTTTCTATCCAGACACATGTTTTGGAAATGTTGTAGAAAAGAAAGGTGGCATCCCCTTGCTTCGATTGAAGGGTTTTGGCAAGGCCTTCGGAGGTCTGGACACGACTGATAAATGTGGACGAGGTCGTTCGCATGTTGCCCTTTGGATGCGAATCATGTTTCCGCTTTCCGGCGGAAGGGTTGGAGAAGAGGGAACGGGTTTCTTGCGCAACTACCGGGGTTGTCGGTGGATGTTCTTGGGTGGATGTCGTTTGATCAATTTCTTCCGGGGTGTCGCTGCTGGAGAGGCTCACGCCATCCTCACGTTCCTTGGATGTGGAAGGTTGATTGAGATGGGCAGTCTTCTCCTTCTTGGAGTCCTTGTTGCCACCCCCAAGAAGCTGCGCGAAGCCGGGTGCACCGCCTTGCTTGGGGGGCGGGAAGCGGACGAGGACGGTGGAGAGCTTGGTGGGGTACTGTGCTGGGCCGCCGAGGATGGTGAGGTTCGGAGGGGGCTTGTGGTCGTCGATGACGGTGTAGACGCCCTCCGGAGCGATGAAGGAGGCGTCGTTCTCCATGAAGGCCGAATGAGGAAGGTTGATGCGACCCTGGTCCTTCCTATATGCATACCACCAGGTTCTCCACAAGATTCCTATCTTCATCTCTGGTAAGTCCCCCACCCTCATCGTCATCGCCGCCCACAGCTCCCTCCAGCGTCGTTGCAATTCTTCTGCAGCAGAACCTCCCCCAGCCGGTGGACACCTACCCTCCGTCGCCACCTCCCAGCTCCTCAGGTCTACCAGGGACGCGGCGCTTCGCACTCCAGGCATCGCGTTTGCAGACGAGGATGCATCTCCTTCAAAGGCCATCGTCGGCGGACGCGAGACCCGCAAGATGAACACTTACCAAGCTCTCCGCGATGCGATGAGGTAAACACTTTCAGAATGTCTCTCCTATTCACTCCTCATCTCGGCTTTTAGCATTGCTCTAGCAAGGGATGATACCACCGTCGTCTTTGGCGAGGATGTAGCGTTCGGCGGCGTCTTCAGATGCACCATGGTGAGCTCGGCCGGAACCTATCCGGCGCGTCCAGCTAACATGTTACTCGCAACCCAGGGTCTCGCGGAAGAGTTTGGTAAGTCTCCCATCAGCAACCTTCCTCGAAATAAACGTCTCGTCAGGTCGGGAGCGCGTGTTCAACACGCCCTTGACCGAGCAAGGTATCGCAGGCTTCGGTATCGGTTTGGCCCTAATGGGCCACACTGCTATCGCCGAGATACAATTTTCTGACTATATATTCCCCGCGTTCGACCAGGTATCCTAATCCTTCTTCATGCAGGTGTCTCCTGATCATCTCTGTATAGATCGTGAACGAGGCCGCCAAAATCAGGTACCGTTCCGGTGGGCAATACAACGTCGGTGGACTCACCATCCGTACACCGACCATGTCCGTCGTAAGTAATGTTGTTTCATCTGATGAGGATACTGAGGTCTATGCTTTAGGGTCACGGTGGACTATACCACTCTCAATCTCCAGAAGGCTTTTTCATGGGTGCATCTGGACTCAAAGTACATCCTTTCCTTGGTGTAGGGACGACTAATGTCACTTGTTAACAGATCGTTATACCACGCTCTCCGATTCAAGCCAAAGGCCTGCTACTCAGCTCCATCAGAGACCCAAACCCAGTGATATTCATGGAACCCAAGATACTCTATCGCTCGGCAGGTCCGTATCTTAACCTCTCTACTCCTTCATCACTTGATTGTCCGTTACTCGAATAGTGGAGCAGGTACCCACCGACGACTTTGAGCTCCCCCTGGGAAAAGCCGAAGTCCTCATCCCTGGCTCCGACCTCACTCTACTGACATGGGGAACCCCAGTCTATCACTGTGAAGCTGCGCTTCATATGCTGTCCAACCTACCCCCTGCACTCGAGTCTTCCATACCAGCCTCCGTCCGCTCTGCCAAGGTTGAACTCATCGATTTGCGCTCAATACTCCCATGGGATGTAGAAACCATCGTGGAGAGTGTCAGTCGTACAGGCCGACTAGTAATAGTGCACGAAGCTGGGATGACAGCAGGAGTTGGTGCGGAAATCAGCGCAGAGGTACAGAAGAGATGTTTTTTGAAACTGAAGGCGCCTGTCAAGCGGGTGACTGGTTGGGAGTGAGTTTCATGTCCTTTCTTTGAATTGTGTCAAACTGAAATGGTGACGACAACAGTTTGCCGGTAGCTCTTCAGTATGAGAAGTTCCATATACCAGATGCGATGCGCGTTCTCGATGCTGTGGCGGAGACAATATCGTATTGATGTACTAGTAATCGTCCAAATGATGTCCATGGTATATGAATGCCAAGTTCGGTCCATAATTAAGTGTCTGGGTTGTAATCGTTAAAGCAATGGAAGTCAGAAGAAAATTATAGTAGTAAAGTCCGGAGTATACTGGCCGACAACACCGCATAAAGGGCCAGTTGTACGTCCAACGCGTTCCAGGTAGATGCAGCTGACGACGTCGAGGACCCATTGGTCACATTCGTTGGTGCCGTATAGGGTGTGTTATCCAATTCACTCGTCTGCTTGAAATCCTCGGTATAAACAGTCCCGTTCGAAAGAACGCTGTGGATATCGATCGTGAGCTGAAGTCCGTCATCGAGCACCATTCCGGAATAAAACGAGTAACCCTGCGAGGCCGAAAAACTGGAATTGAGTTGCAGATCGACGGTGGTGTTGAGGAACTTGGTGAAATTGGTGAAGGCATAGTCGTGCGTGTCCATGTAGACGCGCGACGGATTGCTACCGTCGCGGACCTGCGGGGATATATACTTGAGAAACACGCAGGTGGGGTAAAAAGCGTGGGTAGCAACATACTGCGGCGACAAGGAAATATTCTTTTACCAGCGACACCGGCGAACCACCGCCTCTGCGGGTAAGACTGCTAGTGTTCGACTGCAAAGTCATCTGGCTGAGTGTCGGCACAAACAATATTTGATCCTGTTGCACCACGTAGCCATTTCCTCCGTTGTTGTATACTGAAGCCTTCGATCCGTTACGTTCATCGACCTCGAACCAAAACTTCGCGATGGAAGCCGAGGGATCAATCGGAACAACAAACTTATAGGTGATGAAAGAATATCCCTGAACTGTAGTTAACGGGGATAGATTTGATTCTGAAAGATTAGAGGCGGGGACAGAGGACCGCGTCGGACCTCTGCAGTTCGAGTTACTGCCATATTTATCGCACCAAAGCATTTTAACAATGCGCTGTTTGTTTACAGTGGAATTGAGGCTTTGTGTTAGCTTTAAAAATGACCATCAGTTTGGCATGTTCAAGAAACTCGGCCGAAAAGATCACGAACTCGGAAATCAGCTTTGAAAACAAACTTCTGGCGCTCAAACGTGAGCTGTGCATTGCTCACTTTGGCCGGAAGGAGCGTGATTTCTTTCGTCAAAGAGACACCATTAGGAACGACGTTGATCATACGCGCCAGGATGTTTTGACAGGTCGACCTAAAGACTTGCGCGTCTGCGATGCTTTGGAGAAGTTAAATAAATGTTAAACCGAGGCACTCCTGTACTCACTTGCGCATGGTGGCATTAGAATCTGAAGAGAAAACACGGAGGTCGGACTGCAAAGTCTGGGTTTGGCCAACGACTAGCGGATTCGTCGTAGTTCCATCGAGGTATTGTGTCACGCTGGAACAGATTGAAATGGTACCCATAAAAGCAGAGGAAAGACCTACATGCTATTATCAAATCGCGTTGTGTTATCAAAGTATTCCAAAACCGGTACTGCAGAGCTGGGATTTGGAGCCACGAGTGACGGAAAGTCGGTGCTGCGGACGGTTCCCAATGTGTGGCCGCAGGCTACGAGCTGGATCATCTCTGAGGCAATGAAGCCTTGCCGAGCAAATATGTCTCTAAGGGTTTGGATATCCTGTTGAGGTTGAGGACTGCCAGTCGCCCCTGCCGTCCAAACATCTATGCGGCCTCCGCGGAAGGGAATAGTAGGACCACTACAGGTTGAAACGCCCAAAACAGCCCCCAACGCTATTAGATCGGCACCTTGTGGAATAAGTCAGAGCTGATGTGATGAACAGCGAAGACCTTGCAACACGTACGGGAGACATATTTGTTAGGGTATGCCTGGAAATCAGACAAGGTGGAGGTGAAGCCGGCGCCAAAGTTCTGTAACAGCGAGTTAACATGGCAAGAGTGGTAATTAAGTAGCATACCTCTGGTCTATCTAGCTCGTAAACGATGGAACCGTCAAGACCTCCGCTTCTGTTGCTCACATCGTGGGTTGCCATGTCATGGAAAGCCTGCGAGAGGTTGGGTAAGAGCTGGCATAGACTAGAGACGTTTGCATACGAAACGGAGCCATTCGGCACCTATGGACGCGCCGGTGTCGGTCCTGTTTTTACATGGTTGGACGATTGCCGCTAAACTCGATCCGTCTCCTCTGCGGCCTTCATAGAGTAATGTCTCGAGGGTGTCGTACTGAGGAGAAGGCCAGCTATACTCAGCAAGGCATGATGTCGCGAGACCTAAGGCTAGGGAGAATTTGAAAGGAAAGTGGGGCATGGGGTCGGAGGAACACACTTCAGGATACTAATAGCATTACGTAACATCAGTAGCCTAAATTCTAATACATGAGCTTCTCAATTGCATGCTTAATGGTCGTAATCTGGCTCGAGAGCTCTTTGGATTCACCCGTCGTAACACTGGCAGAAATTACAGCTCTCGAAACGTTGCAAGCGCGACCGAGCGCGGCCTTGGACGGAACAAAGATGTAAGGCACGTTCTACCCCATGATCAGGATCATGCCAATGGATACAGATGCTCACACACCTTTTCCTCACACAGCAGAGGAAGGTGAAGCAGAATCTCGATGGGTTCAGTGTCGGCGGTCAGAACAATGAATTCTGCGATTCCACGATTAAGTGTTTTGGTTGCTGCAAGTGAGGGGTTTTAGTCAAGTTGGTCGGCAGGAGACGGGGCGAGACACACACCTTCATTCGCACCCTTCTTCAGTTGCTTGTACTGCCCCGCTTGCTGCACCAATTCGAGAATCTGGAAGGTTTCCTAAGTACACAGAAGACGACCTTGATCATCGCTCGTACCGAATTAGTGAGGTCTGCATCAGCAAGGGGCCAAGCTTTTCCACGGGAATCGTCTGCCATTGTTGTTTGAAGTGACCTCACGTCGGGCTGATCCTTGGTCGTGGTTGGCGGAAGCAGCGACTTTTTCGATCGACTCCCACGCGTGAGTTGATTTCTATGGGCGTAGACCTTTGCCTCAAACACCACCAATCAGACGCGTGACAGCCGCGTCAGCCTTATCATCATCAACGTCCGCCATGAACTCTTTCGCCGACCGTTTCTCGACCACCAGCGCTGCCAGTCAAATCAAAAGCGCACGAGCCCTCGCTGAAGATGACGATCAGTTTGACGGCGCAATGTGGGGCTCAACCGCCGGATTTGGGACACTCGCGAAAGGCGTACCCACTTTCTCCGTCCCAGCCGTGCCCGACGTGCGATTCTGAAGCCCTACTCCTTCTGCTGCATGCTCACCATTCCTTCAGCCATCTGCATTTTTACGGATCCATACAGACGATCGCGCCGATCCCAGTTGCAAGATCAAGATCCAGCATGGTACAACAACCTTGGCATTCCGATTCAAGGGTGGTGTAATCGTGGCCGTGGACTCTAGGGCAACAGCTGGAAGCTACATTGGTGGGTAGGAATATGCCGTCGCACCTTCCGCTTTTGACTGGGTTTGTTAGCATCTGGGACAGTGAAAAAGGTCATCGAGATTAATCCTTACCTGCTCGGTACAATGGCTGGCGGGGCTGGTACGTGAATCACGACACCAATGACTTGCGCTGACATAAACTCATTCTCCAGCTGACTGTCAGTATTGGGAAACCTATCTTGGAATTCACTGTCGACTACACGAGCTTCGAAACAGAGAACGGATCTCAGTCTCGGCAGCTAGCAAATATCTAAGCAACCTTGTATACAGCTACAAGGGAATGGGTCTGAGCATGGTCGGTGATGCTCCATATCTTCCATTGCAGTCTAGGTCCTTGATGTGTGCTTATAGGGTACCATGATCTGTGGCTGGGACAAGACGGTGCCCAAAATTCCCATTCGTTCGATTGTTGCATCTCTGACGCCCTATATAGGGACCCGCCATCTTTTACGTCGATTCAGATGGCACTCGTCTCAAAGGCGATCTCTTTTCAGTCGGTTCCGGAAGCACATTCGCATATGGTGTGCTGGACCAAGGATACCGATGGGACTTGACAGACGAAGAGGCTCAGGAACTCGGGAGACGCAGTATATATGCCGCTGGTCATCGTGATGCCTTCTCAGGCAACACTTGTAACTTGTATCATGTCAAAGAAGACGGGTGGCAGTTCATCGGTATGATCTCACTTCCTATCTGCAAGCTGTGTTCTGATCGCTGTCCTAGGAAACTATGACCTCTCCGAGCTCCATTATGAGGGACCTGGGAATGCCTCCGGCGCTCCAGTGGCGCCTTATGGTTACGATGTTCGTGTAGAAGGTCTTAGCTCCGCCGACCCTCCGACGGCGACCCCATGATGTCTATACCATACCAATGTAAATTGACTGGCGCGGAATGTTACGCCCTAATGGATTGCAGTCATGCTGTTCGGAATAGCAAGGCGAATCTCATATTCTACATCATGCATGGCTACCACAAAAGTGTGGCCGTCCCCAGCCTGTACTATTTACTGATTCAATAGACGTTATGTCTTTCCGCCCTTCCATCCTCAAAGACTGGTACCATGGAAAACATCACGGACGCACGCGAAAAGCTCCAAGTTCTTGCAAGAGACAGTATCGCGTTCCGTCTTCTAGATGTTCTTCTTACACGTGCACCGACAGAGGAAGGCTCGGACGTCATCGCTAGAGATATTATCGACGCATCTACAGAACCGGATGGTTTTGATCAGCTGGCACAATTCTATACAATAGGTCTACTCTTCTTACCCAGCAAGTTTTCTGATTAATCACTACCCATCCCGTCCTTGTTGCATATCCGGTCAACAGTGAGAGCCGGTAGGCGGACACCGCAGGTTTCGTTTCGTTCCTCCCGAAAGCAAGAAATCGAAAATTGCCGTAGGTCTCGAAAGCGCCAAGAAGGATCAAGCAAACCTTAAGAGATATGTGATTTGCTGATGTGACCTTGACGTCATCCGACCCAGCGACGCTCCCACTCCCCGATTGTCGCTATCTCGCGTTCCACGCCGCTGTTGCTAAAATTGTCCACGTAGCAGGTATGCTTGAGCATCTCGACAAGATACTTTTGGACCGCGAGAATATCCGTGTGCTGTCAGATGATGATGCATCTACACAATACCTTGATGGCCTGTTACACATTGCACAGAGAAGATGTCGCAATTTTGTCCCCGCTACGGCTTCAAGCTGGGCGTTGTGATATGCCAAGGCTGCGCGACGGAGAAATTATTACGCTGAGACTCAGCAAAATGGGTATATCATGCATAAGCAATTCACCAGATATGCTCCGTTTTCCACAGATCAGTTGTAGTTCGACCTTGGTTCAAAAATGAACTCTGGTAACCCTAGGCCTAAGCATAAGACGCGTCCACCGAATGAAAATGGGGAGACCAAGCGAATGCGTGTTAATAGTTACCTTGTTTGCAAGGCTGCTTTGCAGCCATGAGGCCCGGGGGTCATAATCACAAATCTTCCATTGCCGTGAGCTTGTAATGGCATAAATATAATTAAAAGCGGCAGATAAAAGATTATCAGCACTAGTACTGTTGCAAAGTTCATAACGCAGGACGAACGAAAAATCAAGGCACGAAAGAAAAAATCCAATCCCGAAGAACGACCACATGCCTGCACGAAAATCAGCGCAAATCAATGAACCTCGTTACCCGCTTCCTCGCCTTTGGGCTTATCCTCTGCCCATCATCAGCATCATCATCGTCGGTCTCTTCATCGCCAGGAATCCGGCTGCTCGCATGAGCATGGAGCTCACACAGCATCCGCCCATCCACGTCCCAATACTCCTCCAAGCGCACCCTGCACGGGGAGTCCCCCGGGTGCTCACATGTCATGTGTTCAGGATGGTACCTGTCCCCCACGTGCGAAACGGCACAGGGACCTTCGATGGGCTGGCCACAGCGCGCGGCGGCACACAGTGAGTTGTCGGCTTCATGGTAATGATATGCGCAGAGAGGCTTTCCATCAAACACATAGAACGATTTGTCAGGAAACGGTTTCTACAATCCGTTTGTTAACCGTTACAATGAAAAAGCTCGGGGGGTTAGGAAACGTACATGGCATACATGGCAATCGAAGCATTCCCGGTGGTACTTCCCTTTCAACTGGCCATCTGATGAGGAGACAGCCTGTTTCTCAATCGGCAAGTTACACCGACGACACTATTTCGTTCCTCGTTAGCAGCCACACAAAGGAGAGGAGAATGCACGAGCTCACCTTGGGCAGGTACATATTCTTCCAGCAATCCTCGCACAAAACCCCGCCATTGCCGCTGTCAACATTAATCCAACGCCCATCCTCAATCTTCGTCCGACACTTCAAACAAACCCTCTCCTTGATCACACCCCCTTCCTTGACATCAGCACTCCTTGCCGTACTCGCCCTGACGCGAGCAGTGAGCTTCGGTGACCTCGGCTCCCTCGAGGAGACGGTACTTCTCCGATGCGCGCCAAGAACCCCCGTAAGCTTTCCAGTAGCTTTTGTCGCACCCTCATTTCCCGACCCATTTCCATCCGCGTCAAGCGATCGCTGGCTTCTCGTCGACTTGCTCCGGGCCGGCGAAGCCCCCCTCGACTCTTCCCCTTGGGAGGCGCCCGCAGCCACGTCCTCCAAAAGGGTCTCCATGTCAATTTCCATCCTCCCCAAGCCCACACTGGTTATCATCTCTGAAGCCACACGAGAATAGGCGCTTTTCCCACTGCTACTGCTCCCACTCGCACTTCTTCCTAGTCTCCCACCTCCTCTACCCATTCCAGGACCTCCCAATCTACCATACTCGCTCGGCGGTCGCTGGGACAACCCGAGGGCCTGTGCGATAGCGGCGGAATTGACGCTCCCGGCGCTGGACCCAGAAGACACTGACGAAAAGGACAGATTCCGTGTGTGTCCGACCTCTGGAGGTGACATATGAATGGCAGTGCGTCTGTTGCGATCGGAATCAGAGGGAAAACGAAGTGGAGCAGTGGAATCCGAGCGAAGGATAGAGGTGGGAGCAAGGGATGCAGAGGCGACATTGCCTTTTGAAGAACTTGGAGTGTCATCCTCCGCATCAGTAGTCGAATCGGCATAGGCAAGTCCATCGAGATCGGAGCCAATTTCTGAGGCAGGGGTGAAGGGTCGTTGGGTTGTTTCCGGCTTGTTGCGAGATGAAGTGCTGGTGGCGCTGCTTGATCGCGTGAAGAGCGGCAAGCTGTAAACGGAGGAACTATACTGAGAATCGGAAGTACGGATTGGCGACCCTTGCTTGGCCGTCGAGGGTGTGGGGGAAGGAGAGTCGTGAGCGATCTGCACATTAATATTCTGCGAAGGGGTGGTTTTACAGGTAATAGAAGGCTTGCTATCCATGATGAGAGAAGGACTGGTAGGAATGGAAGAGGGTTTCGAGCCAAACGATCGGTCTGGAGATGGTGGCGGTGGGGGACCAGTGGGTGATTGAGGAAAAGGGGATAGAGTGGGAGAAGAAGAGTACCCGGACCCCGCAGAAAGGGGGGGTGTGCCAAGCGCTGTTTGGACATTAAGTAATAAGGATAAAGTTAGTGAATAGAATGAACTGACAACGAGGGGGGAGATTTAGGTTGAGGTGGGTGGGGACGTTATTGTTATTGTTGCGGCGGCCTGGTGACGGCTGTGATGGAGGGCCCACTGGGGGTTTGATGGTTGAGGCGAGCATTGCGGCCCGAGCGGCAGCAGCGAATCCCCTCCTGCCTACGCCAGCCATACCTGCTTCGCCACCGCTCTTGGTATCGATTTCCGCCAAGGATGGCAACCGATCTGTGGGAAGGGGAGTTCGGGAATCAAAGTGGGGATCTCTATCGTAAGGGGGACGGGACCGTGGTCCAAAAGGGGCAACGGCGTCGAGAGGGTTGCGTGGAGTGGAGGGGGTGTTGGGAGTGGAGAACGTACGGGGAGGTGGTACGACTGAGACGGGGGTAGTAGCGGCCCGGGCAGGGACGCGAGAATAAAGTGCAAGAAAAGAAGGATCGCCGCCGAGGTTGGAATGTGCGCGTTGACGAGGGTCGGGAGAGAGGTGATGTGGTGGGCGAAGAGGTGAGGGTGACGGAGCGGAGGAGGAACTGACCGTCCTCTGTGGATCTAGCAAGTCGTAGGAACGTTGGGGCGGTGTGTGACGTGCCAAAGAGCTACCGGTGGGGGAGGGCAGGCGAGGAAACGGAACTGGAGAAGGAACGTTGCTCCGGGGGGGAGCGAGAGGACTGGATCGCAGCTGGTGCGCCGACAGCGTGGCATGGTCATTGGGAGGAGCGCGGGGGGGAGGCAGACGGCCTTGGAGTCGCTGGGGCAGCAAGGCGGCCGCAGCATCAGCAGAGAGGGCGGGCTTGGGCAACGAGGGGACGAGGGCACAGACGTGGTCAGAGAGCTGCTGGAGAGGGACGGGTTGGTGGCAGTTGGAGCACTTGACCGTCGGCAGCAACTGCGAGATGCGCCCCTGGACATTCGGGGCGAACAGCGAGGCAGTCATCTGCTACGAGGAGAGGGCAAAAGGCATGGGGAGGCCGCCACAGGTGAAACGGCGAGGACGACCCTGCACCGCCCCTGACTACTACGTAAATCTCTATCTGATCATCACCCTCCCAACCACAGCAGTCGCTTCACACCATACTCCATCTTTGCATACACGCTCGTCATCCGTTCCCCTTCCGCTAGGCTGACAACCAACAGTTCATCCCGCCGCAATCGACAAAACAAGACCCAAACTCACCTCACCACATCCCCCTCCACAACAAAATCACCCTGCCCACCCCCCACATCTTCGCATGCCTTTCTGATACACTCCACAATCATTCCAACCGCCTCCTGACAACTGCCTGCCCCGCTCAACTCATCCGCCCCCTCCGTATATTCCACTTCTCCGCTCGACGCCGACGACACCAGCCCCCGCCCAGGATCAATCGGCAACACCTTGAACGCTGCAAATGTCGTCTCCGCCTTTGAAGCTTCAGCAGCATTCATCAAAATACTCGAAAGCACCGGCATCTTCAATTTTCCCTCTTCCGTCAGTCTTCGCGTCAACCGCCTCAGCGAAGCTGGTCCCAGGACACCCAACATATCCACAGGCGGTGTCCCGTGCCTCGTTCCATCGAGAGCACCTTCTGGGGGACTGTTGCGGAGCGAATAACTAGTCAGACGAGTCGTTTCGTTCGAGTTGTGCCATGTCACCACGAATCCCGCATTCTGGACCGGATCGCGACTGGCGTCTTCCAGAGGCGATAGGATATAAGCCCCTGTTTATCCATTCAGCAATTTACAATGCAAGAAACAAAGAACTTTTTCACCCTTCTCGATCCTTATGACGTCCCCGAGCGGGACACGGGTATAAAGCTTCACCTTTTCTAGGGTATAATCGTAGCGCTACCGGTTCGCGGGTTAGATTCATTCGCGTCAGAATTATAGCGACTTGCAATGATGTACAACGCTTGGGCAGTCTTGGTTTTATGATGTTCAGCAGACATGCAACAGAGTCAGTTACACCGCCTCACCAATAACAGCACCTTCTCCTCAAATTTGTCGCCGATCCTCGTGTTCAGCTCCTCCGGAGCAAACAACGTCCAGCCCGAAAGCAGCCGCTCACCTTCAGGAAGCACCCGAGAGATAGACGTTGCGATTGCCTCTGCCCGAATCTTAGATAGACGTATCAGGTCCCGGGGATCCGTCGATTGCAGGTTCAACAGGAATTCCGAAAACACTGAAATCGTCCTGTTGCCAAGCATGAAATCGATGACTGCCTGGGAAAACCAGTCACTAAATGTGGATGTATACATCCTGCAGGGGGGAGTTACTATACCAATCGTGGAAGTAATAACGGCACTTTACCTGGCCAGAGAATTGACCCCGTCGTTGAGCATTCCACTCAAATCACGTTTGCCCGTCCTGGTGAAATCACCCTAGGAGAGCCGTCAAGGTAAGCTGCTGGTTCCAAAAACTGTGGACACACCTTCAGCGCAGAGGTGCCTGCACTGACAAGACATATAGCACAGAAAAAGCGCCTAAAAACGGAAACTCACTAGGCTCGACTGATCGCATCACCATTATTCGCCCAAACTGTCATACAGAAGTCAACTTAGAGATGTACTGTTATATTCCAGAATACCCCTCACCATCATTGACGACGATGTCAATCGCCGCCCTACCCTCGCTTTGAGGATTGTGGAGGGCTACAGCACTCAGCTGCTTAAGCAAAACGTGACGTGCAAATGCAGACTGGGAAGGGAATTCATATCAGTGATTGAAGGCATCAATATCATTGAAAACCACGACCTGGACAACGTTTGTCCTATCCAGACAGTCGATACAGTTCACCCGGAACGCACCCTTTTGCTGTGACATCATTGTGTTGCCGGATATCCAAAAGTACCTATAGGATGATCAGCAACAGTGTTGACAGACGAAGCTCCAGTCTCGTTACCCTTGCGTTTCGGACTTCTTCTCCATCGACTCAATCAGCTTCGCAATGTTCTCGTATCTACCATCAAACAATAAGACTATATTTCGAGAATGCTTTGCATTGTAAGCATTTACTTCATTCCCTTTGTCTCCATGTGAAAGTCGTATTCATGATACCTAGAACTGCGTGAGTAAAGGGGTAGCAGTTTTCATGGGAAGCCTTTACTGCGTCTCTGAAGAGTTTAATTCTTGCATATAATCTCGGTATCCTTGAGTAATCACCCCTTCTTTACCCTGTTGCTCGGCCAGATTCAGGACAGTCTAGAAAGAAAGCGTAAGCCATCTTTCTATCCAAACAAATAACCTAGAGCAGACAAGGGGCCCGTATATCGGCACTATCCTCTGAAAGTGCCGCTTCAAAGCATGCAAATTCTGTGCACGAGTCCTGTCGGGTGCAAGAACCGGCGGCGGCTTTAAACCATATCCTGATTGGGCCCAAAACAGTGGTACTAAAGCTCGTCAGTGAAACGAACGGCTCCTCCCTGCAAAAGAGACACACCAGATCCCCGGATTTGCACAAAGGCGAAGATATGTTCCACTCCGAGCCGCTGATGGACATCCTTGTAAGTAGACCAAAGAGAAAGAAAGGACAGCAAAAGTTACATTGACACGCATGATAGTTTCAGTCTCAACAAAGTTGGCCACATTTGCATCGTCATCTATCCCTCGTCGCTGATACCTCAAACCAGCTCTATGCCTAGAGCGTCGCGATATAATTGCATAGTCCACCGAAACGTCTTCGTCGTGCGTGAGGGGATCCGGCGGAATCATAATATCTGATATCTGGCAGTAACCTTGCATGATGGGCAAAATATATGAATGCAGCTTCAAGGATGGGATCAGAAGAGTGGCCACAAAGTGCGAGACAAAAAAAATTCACCCCAGCATCCAAAAACGGTTTCAGCAACCATTCATTCCACCAAAATCTCCTGTCTACACGGCGCCACAGGGGGAGAGTGGGATTGGGTTCGCCCATAGGACTCGTCTTGATACCTTCGGCGGGCAGAATCCCCTCGGGACTCGGTAACGCATCCAGATCGGACAGAAGATCATGCTGCTTCTGCGCTTTGACGATCTGATCCTGCTTCTGCTGCAAAGAACGCGTTATGTCTGTCACAGTACCAGATTTAAAACCTGCAACGTCATATCGAGCCATGATGAACAGTTACCAAAGTTGTATGCAAAATACATGCCGCCCTTGGTATATTCTCGGATACACTCCCGGATAATCTTCTCTTCAAGCTCAGAGTGCCGCTCCTCGATCGAGGGCGGAGGAGGCGCTGTGGCCGCTAATATGCTGCTCAGGATCGCTGCAGGCTCTTCCTTTGTGTCCGGAGTCAGGGTATCCAACGCATCGCGTGTTTGCATCTCAACCCGCGTTTCTTCAGGTTCCACAGACCCAGTCATCGCCAGTACCGAAGGGTGCGTTGGGCGTCTTGGCACTTTCGTCCAGAAAGACAGCCTTGACGCGAGGGCTTTCGCGACCGATGCAGCAGGTGTGGTAGAAATGTCCGACGATGGAGTGGAGATGTCCGAAGCTAAAGACAGAGGAGACGAAGATCGTGGAATACCCAACTGCCGTGGATCGAAGTCCTGGTCTGGGAAAGAGGCTCCGACTGGAGTAATAAACCTAACTTGGTCGTCGTGGACTGAAAATTGTACTCGAGGGCCCATTGAATTGTGACGAGCGTAGTTGTCAATATCATCTTCCGTTTCTGGGTCCTTTGGTACGACTGGGAGCAGGGAAGGGCGCAAAAGTTGAGCGTTCCGCGATGCGACCGTGTTCAGCTTGATTCTAGCTTGCTCCTCCACCAGAGGAATTGCCGAAACGCCTTTCACCCCATAGATGGTATGAGCTCCGTCGATGACTGTTGAGAGAGTCATAACCATCTGAGTCTGTCCCATTCACTATGAGTAAAACATACCATTTCCGACTTCCGTTCTGGCAGTGATTACAAGGAGGTGAGAGGCTGAAGACGGATCATTGACAAGGTAATGACTGGGTTAGAAAGGAGAGACGTACCGGAGAACAATTCGAGAATTCCAACGATTCCATAGACAACGACGGCATCATCCCAAGCCTCGCCCGCCTGGAGAGCCTCCCCAATCTCTTCAACCTTTATAGCCTTGCCCCACGAAACGCGGACATACGTTAGTGATTCCGAAGTCGTGTGAGCAACATGTCGCCTGATAAGGAGTCCAGATCCTGATGCGAGAATCGCCAAGTGGTCGTATGGGCACGGATGGGGGATTGGGGGAATGAGGTATTTGGGCTGAAGGGCAGGTGCTCCAAGGACCATTGCCTCGTGCGGGGCAGCGTTTCCTGCTGAGGATGGAGTAGACTTGGCCCCGGGTTTGGGGAACACAAATGGTTTTGAGGCCTTTGCAATGAGTCGTTTCATGCTGATTACGATTGAGACTGGAGTAAGAGATTCAGAACGGAGTAGGAGAGTAAGAGATTCAGAACGGTCAGGGTCACACTGAAAGCTTCAAGCTTCGAGTTGTATCATAAATCAGAGGAGTCTAGTACAACAGGCCAGTCACAGGCAACAAGAAGGATACACTGGGATCAAGGAAATAAGAAAAACGTTTGAGATACAGCTGAATTATAGTGGGGCTAATTGTGTCGACCGCCGTTGTTGGAACACTTCTGCAGCTTGCTGATTGGCAGCCGTGCTCTGCGTCCCCAGGGCGCCTGCCACATTGGATCCCCCGAAACGCGAAAAGAATGTATCCCATTGTCCTGGCGACAAACAGTCTTTAAATCATCATTCCATCGCAAGATTCGACGACAGACTCACCCCAATCAAACATACCACCCGGGATACCTTCCAAGAACCCGTTATCTGCCAATGCAAACTCCTGCAGGGTATTCCCACTTTGAGCGCTATCTAACACGTTCATTACCTGAATAGTTTTCCCCTGCACATTCATCGCAGGATTGACATTTATATAATTGTCCGGCTGTCGTCCAATCGGTGTGAAATTGACCAAGGGTGATGTCGGTTGTGAGTCATCAGCTGTAGATCGCACCGCAGATGGTATCCCTGGTCCGTTATACAAAGGCGTTACAGTGGGACGCGATGTCGTCGAGGCTTCACTGGGAAGCGGTGGCGCAAACGATGAAGATGAGAAGAGTGCAGAGGGGTTATCGCGTCCGCTCACAGCAGTTGGAGGAGCAGATACGGAAGAGTGGCCATCGCCTAAATCCATTTCAGACTCGGAAGTGCTGCTAATGACCACCCCCGCAGGAATATCCTGCGCCACCGGACCGCGTATCACAAATACACCCCCGCCAGGCCTTGTAGGGTCTTTCTTGTAATCCAGGCCAATCGCGGGTGGTTTCCCTGTTACTCCACCTGTCGGATTGAGCACAGGCAACTCCAGCGGAAGTGGCGGACCTTGAGTCGCTTCATAAAGAAGCGCAATAATCTCCGCCGTCTGTAGGGTTCCAAAGGATAGAACTTCAGTATACAAAATATCTTTAAAAGCCATGAGAGACTGGCCTTGCGCCTCGCTGACATATGGTCAGGAGAAATCGAAGCTTCCCATCGCCGAACGGTGTCTCGTAACTTGCGCAACTTAGCCACGGCATCGTCGTCCTGGCGTCGGGCCCACGTGTGATACTTGACCATTGACAAATGTTAGGTTAGGGTAGAGTTGGGTAAAAGAGCCAATCACCTGAACCAGAGCACAAGAGACTGCCGTGTAGGCAGTCAATAGCCATACATCATACAGGTGATCATGCAGGTCCAACCAGTCGATGGCGTCCCCTGTCATGTTGACCAGTTCAGTCCATTTATCGACGGTGAGGCCGAATTTCAGATGAGCAGGGCAGGAATAGCTAATTCGCATGAAGACACGCCAGAACATCATACACACGCAGGAATATAGGAGATGCAAGAATCCTGTAAGAATGGTTTAATCGAGCCGGAAGAATAATGCGCAACCAAGACGCACCTGCATTGAGGGACGTTTCGGGCCCATGGAACCTGAGATGCTCAGGAAGATTCGCCTTCCAGTTCTCGATATCCCCGAGAAGACTGTATAGCATCTCGTCCGTAGTAAATGTGAGGCCGGATGGGCTGAAATCCATGTCAGAAGACAAGTAAAAACAATGAGAGCTTGTGCATGCCTATAGATCGTTTTGATCACTTTGCCAAGTATGACGCTGATTCGGACTAGTTCGTCCATGTACAGATCGACAAGATCTCCAGAAGATGGTAAGCGTGCATCGCAATCCTGGACATCAATCATATATGGATGTCCGTATGCCAAGCTGGTCCTGATAAGATAAACATCAGTCAAAGATGTCGTGAAAGAGACGACTGTAACCGACCATCTGTCACTGATTAAACAAGCCCCCCAAAGTCTCCGTCGGAGTTCGATATGCTGCTTGACTGATTCCGCCCTGTGCAACCCAAGGTCCTGTGCCTGCAAAAAAACGTGAGTAACGGAAACCCCAGGTATGCAAAGAGCCCCTGACCATCCTGATAGCTGTACCCAGGCGGACCCAAAGGGCAGACAAAGCATTCGGTACAAATTGCGAGTGGCAATCCCCTGTCATACAGATAATCAAAAGGGACTGCACGTTGGGAATTGTGGGGGTGGAAAGTACATCCTCGGCTTTGATGACATTATTGACGGCAAATCGGATTGAATCAAATATGGTCTGGGGTACCTCCCTCCTGGCGGCGGCGACAAGACATATTGAATACAAGAGCATCGGGGGAGGATTCGGCTTTGCTAAAAATTCGTTCTTGGTGATGACGGGCAAATTTGGTGCCACATTAACAAAATAGGAATTGACGAGCTGCTCGATGACATCCCGCTCGATGCGGAGGTCTACAGGCTTCTGGTGAACTTGTTGCTGTTCCTTGGCAGAAGGTTTTTGGACGGTGATCAGGCCATCGCCTGACTTGGCAACTTCAAAGGTATGGTGATATCTGAGGTCATAATTTTCGTAGACTCTGGATGATATGGTGGCTGAAGAATGGAGGAGATGTGGAGGGGAGGTAGGACCTTGATGACCAGGTAAGCGCCTCTAGGTGTTACAGATAGACAAATGAATAGATACCGAAAATGGTCGGCTGAGTATCAGTCTGTGCGGAAGACACGGGTTTGGCGGTCTCCTTCTCTGCAGCCTCCTCCTCAAGTTTCTTTTTCTTGAACCGAGTCTCGGTGATTGGAAGATGAAATGTACATTCGAATCCGTATTGTTTACAGTGTTGGCAGGCCAGTGGTTCCTAAAAGGAAGGGCGACATCAGCAGGAACAGGACACCTGAAACACCTGATGCGTACCGTATCGGGCAGAACATCGCAGCGAATTTTTCGGCTGCGGCACGAGTCGCAAGCCCTTTGCTAAGTAGCGATGAGGATGGGGCGCGAGTCAGATGACTTTGGCCGATGGTTGTTAAAATGGAACGTACTGTTTTTGTGCGCTTTTTGAGATCCGTTACACCTTGGGTCTGTTGCGGAGCAGGCGTGCGAGCATTGTCACTTCCTGATGCCGGGGTATCTTCGTCTGACTTGTCGCCTCCGGCGGAGTGGCGCTTGCGTTTAGCGGGGGGGATCTGGGGCGACGATGCGCTCTGAGATGGTTCGGAAGGGGGAGGGCGATGGGACGGATACATGACCATGGGGGCATACTGGTAGGTAGTGTACGCGTGGGGGTGTGCATGGGGTGAATATTGGACAGGGTAGTACTGAGGCTGGGGGGGTGGATTAGGGGGTGGCTGGGACGAGTAGTGATGGTAGGGGGATCCATATGGGGGATTCATGATGTGGTAGGGGGCGGGATGGTAGGAGACGGGGTGGGGACGGGGGAGATAGTGTTGCGCTGCGGGAGATGAGGGAGAGCATGGTAATAGATGGAGAGCGACGTACGCGGCGGGGTGGGCGGGGGAGCGGCGTGATCCTCCTTCTCAAGATGCTTGCGCTGCCGGGGCTTCCTCGGGGGCGGCTTGTCTGTCGAAGCAGTCGGCTTTGAGGGCAATGGAGTCGGCGAGTGCGGCTGGCGCGGCAACGGCTCTGATGAGTTACTGGAAGTCGCAGGAGTTGCCATTTGGCGACTCCGGTGTTATAACCTCGATGTTTCGGTTTCGACCTGACCGTTATGTGCTTAGTCAAATTATTTCGTTAATCTTGTCCGCTTTTGCAACATCCGTTAGGGGCTGGTTTCGCACGGGAATCTCCCCACTCGACTTGTCCGTCGCTGTTGCAATCAATAGGGGGGAGTCAAAGTGGACGATTTTAACGCTTCGGAAGTTGAAAGCTGCCAACCCTCTGTGCTGCCGAATCATCTTGTTCTAGCTCCGCTTCAACGTCCACATGCTTCACATGTTGACATGTCAAGAGTCCTCCACTTTGAATGGGTTCCACGTTGGACAATCAGTCAATCGCACGCCGTATCATGCGGCCCCAGGCTGTCGCTGTCAATTGCGGGAGACCCCAGCTAGTCTTGTGGCTCCCCTACAAATAATGGATGCCTGTCTGGTTGGCGTTTCATCAGTATCTCATGGGGTTCAGGAAAAACATCATTGTGAGAAGATACGAAACCCACTCAAACTTTCGCACCGAACCTCCGGTCGATAAGGCGTCATAGATTGCGACCCTTGATAGAGCATCATGTAGCCCCGAATGCTGCCCACGCTCCAATTCATGATGCATCCCCACTTTTATATACCAATCTCGAAAGGAACCAGTTTGCAATAGGTTTGTCCTACCAGGTAATCAATAACTCTGTACGCTACATAAATGAATAGTGCAATCTTCGTGTCTTAACGTAAATAGGACTGATCGAATCGTGAAGTTCAGGTGCGTGCGTGCGTGAACATGATTGTAAGACGGGCATGTTGCAATTTTCCCAGCAACAAGATGCCTGCGAAAGAATCTGCTTTTATGCCATCAAGTTAGCCAGGTCTGCCATCTTTGCCAGTGGGAGCTAATTCACGTCGTCCGGCGAACAGGGTTTTATGAGAAAAAGGTGCACAGCGGTTGGACAGACGTTAGTTGCAATATAGTGCACTCACATTATTGAACATCCTCTTGTTTCTCGTCAATCGCCGCTGCTTTCTTCTCTTGGGACTTTTGGTAGATCCACTCGCGGATGAAGGTACTGCTCATCTTGGTCTTGCGGAGAAGTTCCATATCCTCAATGTCGAGTCGAACATCACTATGGCTTATGACGTCAATAACAAAAGTCTGGAGGGGGGGCAAGCCATGTGAATCACGATGGGCTGCGACTTTGCGAAATCAATAGGTGAGAGAATGGGAATAGCTGGATGGTTGACGTACTGATATCGGCACCGCTCAATGTTTCATGGCTGACGACAAGACCTTGGATGTCGGGATCCCAGGCGGTGGGACCACAGACGTCGTGCAGGGGGACAATGTCGTAGGAGACACTGGGACGGAAGAGGGAGAGGAAGGTATGTACGGCCGATGCGCGGTCGGCAAAGGACTGGACGAGGGAGTAATGTTTCTTATTTCGGAGCAGGGTGTCGTCTGATGTAGACAGTTGGAGCTCAGTTTAAGCAGATTTTATAGGAAGGGCGAACCAGTGAGGCCGACAATGAGCTTTTTGCTGGTGATCCAGGCGGCCATGCTGAGGAGGATTTTGTGGCCGGCATGGAGATGGTCAAAGGTGCCGCCGAGAGCTACGACGGGAAGGGAAGGGAAGGGAGCAACGGGGATGGGGATTGTGGGAGAAGATTTGGGGGATACAGAGATGGGGGACGTGGGGTGCTCGTTTGGATCGAGGTCGGCAGGGGGTAAGAAAGACTGGCGGACGGAAGATATGGACAGGGGGAGAGGGACGGCGATGGAGTCTAGATAGGACTGAGGATGGGTTCAGCTCACAATGGCAGATGCTCACCGCCGGCAACGCGGAATACGATGTCGACGCCGTCCGCGATGGTGGAGGGGAGATCGGCATCGTTGCCCTGAAGGAGGACATCGACGAGCATAAGAACCTTGTCTAGAGACTGGGCAACGCTGGTGGCCTGGACGTAGACATAGGTGAGCAGACGGAGGACATCCTGCCAGGCGTCGATGGGGGAGACGCCTCTGGCGTCGGGGTGGTTGAAGCGGCGGGAGAAGAGGACGATGGTGAGGTGATGGCGGGTAGCGGAAGCGGCGGTGGCGATGATGGGTGCGAGGAAGTGAGGGGGGTCGAGGGACGGGAGGGTCGCGAGGACGAGGGCGCGGTCGCTTGTCGCGAACATGAGAGACGGAGGGTCGCGCGTAACCCTAACCTTATGCGTCACTCTTCCACCCATGCTGGCGGCATCCAGCCCTCCTCCTCCTTCTTCCGCCCCTCCCGCCCCGCACAGCAGCCCCAGTACTCCCCCCAGCCCTCCATTTCAGAGCAGATCGACGACGTATACCCCCTGCCCTACGCTCACGACGCCGACGTCCCCCTCAAGCCCGTAAAGCACGGCAGGGAGCCTCTCTTGCCTGGCAGCCCTCCTTCGTCTCCCCGGCGAACGACCAGCACCCGTGTCCGGAACAGCGTCGACCGCGTCTTCGACCTCAGCTTCTCCCGCAACTCAGATACCAACCACCCTGATGAGGAGCGCGCAGAGCCCTCCCGCCATTCCCATTCACACTCCTTCACCAAACCGTCCAACTCTCCCATCCGCTTCTTCCACTCTCAGCCTTCCTCACAACCCGTCTCCCACTCTCTCCGCTCCCGCTCCCCCTCCCAAGCCTCCACTACCCCGCCCCCCTCCTTCATCGCCACTCCACCTCAACCCTCCTCAGCGCAGCCTTATTTACCATCCCACACCCCTATCTTGAGACCAGGAACCTCCATTTCCTACAGAAAGCACCATCTTCATCCTTCCCGTAACCGCTTCTTCCTGCGCGGCCGCCTTCTCACAGGCGGAGATTCTCCATGGGCTTTTATCGCCTCTTTCTCTCTCGCCATCTTTCTTTGCGCCCTCTGGTGCAGCACCACCTGTGTATTCTGGTGGCATCATGCCAACGCGACAAAAGCCATCGTCATCATTGGCGCTTATCTCGCCGCTTTGGTCTTGAGCACCATGCTCACAACTGCTGCGACCGACCCTGGTATATTGCCCCGCAACCTCGACCCTGACCCACCTTATCCCGCTGCTTCCCCCTCTGACGGAGGTGTAAGGGCCCCTTTGCCGAGGGATCTGAGAGTGAGGACCCAAGTGTGCGTTTCGTCTTCTATGACTTGATCTTCCGTTCTGACGATGACTGTGTGCAGCGTCCGAGTCAAGTATTGTGGCACTTGCAAGATTTATCGGCCGCCCCGCTCAAGTCATTGCAAAATGGCAAGCTCCCAACTACGCCTCCCATTCTTTGCCTAATATTTTTTCATTCTTTTTCAAAAGTGCGATAATTGCATCGACGATTGTGACCATCACTGTCAGTGGGTCAACAATTGCATCGGCCGCAGGAACTACACCTCCTTCTTCGTACTCATCTCCTCCGCAGTGCGCCATCCCTTGACACTTTCCTATTCTCGAATTGACACTTTATCTACCACCAGGTAACAACCCTTGTTCTCGTGATAGTCACTTCTGCCCTCCACCTGTATCTTCTCACATCTCAACGCAAGAAGTTCCGTCATGCTTTGAGTGACCCCAAAGGTGTTGGAAGTGCCATAGCCTTCAGCGTCGCCATCCTCGTTCTGTGGCCCATCGCTGCATTGTTTGCGTATCATTTTAGGTTGCTGATGCTCAACAGCACCACGATCGAACAGGTGTGTGTCCTGCACAAGACTGCCTATCTGAGCTCACCAGTCGCACTCCAGATCCGCAACCAAGCGCACAAGACCATCGACCCAAGTGCAGAAAAGCCGGTGAACCCCTTTTCACATGGTACTCGACGCCGGAACGCTGCCGCTGTCTTGTGTCGCCCCGGTGGGCTTTCCTGGTTGGATGCCCAGGCTGTCGCAACGGAGGATCGCAGAGCGATTAATCCTGGGATGAGTGGTGTGGATGCAGGTGCGCATTGACAAAAACCTTTGGGTGAAGGTGCGGGATGCCTTTCTTTTGTAGCTCATAGATTATCAAGCCGTTCGATTTATTATACATAATCTTTCTACCCACCAGGACACTTTTCCTTTCTTTCATTGAGCTTTGCTTCGGCATAATGCTGGCGCCGTCCCATGCGTGATTACATTACTTACGCATGAACTTGAATACCCCCATTGCACAACTACAGGATATATAGAGTATAACTCTGGGCACCACTGGACATATAATCATCGGCAATGTTTCCAGTTTCGTCCACCTGCCGGTCGTGTAGAAGGATAATTATGGTCACTATCACCTTGCGATAAGCAACCCCTCCATGACAAGAACGATATTATGATGCAGGCGAAAATCAGACTGCATCGTCAAGAGACACACTCGTCAACCCATATTTCGCATGATCGTAGAGCTGTAGGATCATCTGTGCCAAGTTGAGACTCGAGAGGGATCAAAATAGCATGTTACTCACTTGACCAGCAACAACAGGACCAACTTGTACCGATATAAGAGGTCATCAGACAACATCCTTTACCACGACAATGTCGACAGAAGCGTCAGTAGTCCGCAAGGTTCTCGTCGTTGCAGGTACGCCGGCATACTAATGATGATGTCACTGCTTTGGCCTCACAGCTCATCATCACTGTACTCGTATTATCGTTCTGACCCTTCATTCAGGTCTTGGGAAAGGTTCCGGGACCGGCGCATCAGCCGCGTGCGTAGATTCATCGACTTTGAGACCCTGCATATCTAACGATTTGGCATGTAGGCGATTATTCTCCAAAGCCGGATATAGCGTCGCTTTGATCGCCAGAGGAGCAGACACCGTGAATCACCTTGCCCAAGAATTGAATTCAGCCAGAGGAGAGGTGGGCTTTCGACACCTCAAAGTTCAGATCGTACCCATGATTATCGCCTTACCTTTATAGGCCGCTGGATTCCCCGTGGAGGCCTACACAACTCAGGACATGACGACTGCACGGAGCGCGATTCGCGCCAAATACCGTGCCCCAGAGTACGCCGTCGGTGCAGCGATCTTTAACGTCGGAAACGAAATCTTCAAGCCTTTCCTCGAAATAACTCCCAATGACGTTCAGCAATCCCTTCAGTACATTGAAGCAGCTTTTGCCTTTTCGCGTGAAGCCGTCTCGACCTTCAAAGGAAACGAGGTATCTGAATCCACGGGTGCAAGGGGAACTTTGATCTTCACTGGAGCCACGTCGAGTGTCAGGGGGAATCGTACCACTAGTGCGTTTGCCGCTGGGAAGCATGCGATCAGGGCATTGTCCCAGAGCTTGAACAAGGAGTTTGGAAAGCAAAACATCCATGCGAGTCTCCCTTTTCCTCGTTATGTGGGTTGACATGTAAACTTCTTTCACGTCGCAGGTTGCCCATGTGAGTTTGACCTGACATATGTACTGCTCTTCCACGTAATGCTTGCTGCTGATCCTCGACTGCCCAAGGCCATCATTGACGGAGGTATAGTAACGACTATACTTTGTGACGAGTCCCCGCTAACTTTTGCGTACCGTAGTCATCCACCATGCTCACCTGCATTCGGAAGCTGTCGAGAAAAGTGATGTCATGTTGACTCCAGATAGCATCGCAAAGGTCGGCTTGATCTTGTCACCACCAAATCATCGTCAACTTCGCCGTTGATTCGAAAATTTCTACAGTCGTACTTGTATCTTGTCAACCAAGATCGATCCGCTTGGACTTGGGAGCTCGACCGTGAGTATGAAGTTTGGTGTAAGCTTCTCTGGAGATATTATCAACTCATGGGTAACACCAGTCCGTCCGGCTCACGGAAAGTGGTGAAGCATAGGATAGTCGGCTTTCTTGCTTTTGGTCACGAAATTCGGTACTTTTTCTCGAGATGTCCCTTCTGCCCTTTCTTTATCCAATATCAAGACTAAGATTGGGTTCAGTGAATGATGACACTTTGTTGAAGAACTCCCTCGAGAATTCCTAGCCAACGATTTGCATTTGGGGCAGAATCAAAGTAACTTACAAAGGGATATCATGCTCGAGTTGCGTGCACACAAGCTCACTGCGACGTCTCCATGGTTGTCTTCAGATATTTGCCCCACCTCCCACCGATACGCCGTCTCCAGTGCCGGAATAAACTCTAACCAATAATCAGGCGAGTGTCAAGGCCCTCCTTCACCACCGCCTTCTGATATCTCAACAACTCATCTAGGGTTTGCACGGGAACATTCCAGCCGTTTGCGACTGGGAGTCGCTCCCAGATTATGCTTTTCCTTCTGTACTCCTTGACACGCGCGGAGAAGTTCTGACGGAGGGCGTCAGTTTCTGGGGTGGCGTTGATGCAGGAGGCGCAGATGCATTGGGTGATGCCGTAAGGAGCGAGTTCCGCTCTGTGGTCAGAGGCGGATTGTTCGAGGTCACAGTACGAGTAGAAGAGCTGTTCGCCGGATTTGATGTCGCCGGTGGCCAAGAAAACCATGGCAAATGCAGAGAGCTTGAATACATGGGAGACGTTAGGGAGACAACTAAAGAACAAATTAGTATTCGCCGATCGAAATAAATTATTTAAATTAAAACGCACCTGTGCCAGTGATCGATCCTCGAACCCACATCACAACCACGCTGTAAGAGCGCGTACTCGACAAATCGCTCTCGGGATCAACATCCCCATCCCACAAATTATTGACTTCATACCCATCTGTTCTGACGATACCACTGATGGGCCTGCTACCATCCTTCGAAAGGCTATTCATCAGAGTCATCAACTTGGCCCTCCTCTCGGGCTCCATCCGTCCGGCCGCCACCACCAGCAGCTGCTCCCTTTTAAGTAGCACGATCTTAAGATAATCCTCTATGCTATAATCCTGGGGATTTATATCCCCCGTAGGGATAAGCGCGCGTGGGAAAACAAGTAACGGCCGTTCGGCGAAGACGATCTCGCCCATCGGGATATCGCGGGTGGCGAACACCCCTTTGCCCATCGTCGATGTCGATTTCACGGTGTATGACTTGCTACAGGCATGTTTTTGGGATGGGCTGCGGGTACCCCGGCGCGTTGAGTACTTTGTTCTTCGTCGGCCCATTGACGATCCACTCGCTGTGTTCGCCTGCAACGGGTGGCTTCCCCATGATGCGTGTGGGAATGGTGGTTATTTCCAGCGCGTTCTCCGAGTGGTTCATGGTTCTGCTAGTTCGACGATGGCTAGCTTGGAGGGTGTGTAGTTTGTGGGAAGCGCTGTAGGTGGGTTGGAATTTGTCGACATGGTTTTAGGAGGAACAAACCTGTGTTCTCGACCTTTCCATACGGTAATTTGAAGACAGGTAAGGCAGGTTCGCGATCTAGGATGACAAGAACAAGTTAAACAGATCAGAATCACCGAAGGTCAAAAGACTCACCCTCAGACTTGGTTGCCGCTGCCCTGGGTGCACTCGACGCAGGAACGGAATTCACTACTGCACCAGTAATACCGCTGGGTTCAGTCGGTGACAATGCCCCCTTCTGCGCCTTTTTGCTATTAAGGAACCCGCGTTTCATGGTGGATGTAATTGGAGTGGCTCTAGGTGGATAAGTTTCTCTTATATAAAGAAAAAATTGGTGCCACTCACTTTGCCAGGACGTTACATAGCTGAGCCACATTTTAATTCGAAGCTACAGCTACAGTAGAACTAAAATTGGTTCCCCCATTGTTCCACGAAATTTCTCGCTCAAGGAGTTATCTCCGACCGTTGAGACAATAGCCTGATCGACGGTGGCACTGGGGGTATCGCGCGAGTGGAGGGAGAGCTAGGTATGTTATGTTGTATCTGCAGAGAGCACTGCGCTCGCTCTTTCGCGTCGTTGGGCTTCCGGTCCTAGGGTATTACGTCTTGTCAACCGAGATCGGTCCGCTTGAGCTCGATGAAGTTCGGTGTAAGCTTCTTTTGGAGACATTCTCAACTCACGGCAACACCAATCCGTCCGGCTCACGAAAAGTGGTGAAGCATATGAAAGCCAAGGGGGTGTCGGGACAGAAATGAGAGACTACAGGTCGAACTTTTTTTTTTTCGGCCAAGTGAGACCCCCACCCCTCCCCCACCTTCCTAATTTGGTATTTTTTACCCACACAAATATGCTTTTCCGGGAAATATTTGCACGGAATTCTTGTATGTATCATCTTCGACGTGCGTCGCAAGAAGGATGAGTCGGCCCCTTATCTGTGCCCACATAAAATCAAGAATCAAAATCCCCAGTCAACTCCTGCTCACCACCTTGACCCTCCCTCAAACACACCCGTTGCGGCTCCTTGTGCACCTAGCCCTCGGGTAACCTGCAACCGGGGATAGTCTGGCATGCCATTGATGTGCAAGTTTTGGTCAGATTATGTCATATATTGCCTTTTTGGGACAGTTACGTCATGATTTTGCGGGTGTCAAACT